>WNFQ01000222.1_pt1 | contig 36021 bp, 32 predicted proteins | sample 5400171 | NCBI WGS metagenome assembly WNFQ01 (sample SAMN13153356, study PRJNA577476) | soil metagenome | isolation source: 20 cm soil under Madrone tree | place: USA:California | collected 2016-06-14
GCCGCAACCCCGGCCAGGATTGCAGAGATAATCAACGAGGCCACGCCGTCCCAGCGGCCATCCCCCGTGAGGAGCGCAGCGGTTGTGCCCGCGGCTGCCACCGCAATACCGAGCAGGGCCGCGGAATCCTCGAAGATCACGATAAAGGCGGGTGGATCCTTCGATCGGCGGAATGCCTCCCACCATCCCAGACCCCCCTTGGCGGCGCGGAAGGCGCGCACGCTGATCCACCAAGACGTCCCTTCGAAGACCAGGGAGACGGCGAGCACGGCAAAAATGACCCCTGGCCTCTCAATGGGTTGTGAGACGACCACGTGGTTGAAACCCTCGTAAAACGAGACGCCTGCGCCTAGGGCGAAGATCAGCAGCGCCACCACGAAGCTCCAGAAGTAGAGCTCCCGACCATAACCCAGGGGGTGGGTGCGGTCCGCCGGGCGCGCGGAGCGCGAGATGCCGTAGAGCAGGAGGACTTCGTTGACGGTGTCGATGAGCGAATGCACCGCCTCGCTCGTGATGGCGGCCGAACCGCTGACGGCCGCCGCCACGAACTTCAACCATCAAATTGCCGGCCAAGGCCGCCCAGACCGAGAAGACTGTGCTGCTCTTCGCCATCGTGAGTCGTCAGGTCTCGTGCAAGTACGCCCGGAGGCCACGCTTGAAGTATCGAACCGTGACCCCACCATGGAGCCTGTCTGAGTAAGTCACGTGGCCGCGACCGCGGCAGATTTCCCCTCAGGCAAGGCGGAGCCGACGAGGTTGGGTAGTGACCCAATAAGGAGGCGACAACGCCGCATGAGGGGAAATCTGCCCGGTCCCGAAGGGTTGGCAAGGAGAGGGGCGTCTGCGGCGTTGCACGGCTTGTCCATAGTATCCACTATGGACCGCGCCGCGCGCCTTGCATCCGTGACGCCCGCACCTAAGGATCCAACCATAACGATTGTAAGGCCATGACGACCGAAACACAGCCGCAGATCAAAGAGTTCCAAGCCGAGACCAAGCAGGTGCTGCGATTGGTCATCCACTCGCTGTACTCGCACAAGGAGATTTTCCTCCGGGAATTGATATCGAATGCCTCGGACGCCTGCGAGAAACTTCGCTTCGAAGCCATTGCGAACCCTGGCTTGATGGGGGCGGACGAAATGTCGGTGACCCTGATTCCGGACGCCGCGGCCGGCACGCTGACGGTCAAGGACAACGGCATCGGCATGAGCCAGGATGAAGTCATCGACAACCTGGGCACGATCGCACGGTCCGGCACCAAGAAATTTCTCGAAGGATTGAGCGGCGACAGCGCCAAGGACGCGCAGCTGATCGGCCAGTTCGGCGTGGGCTTCTATTCGTCGTTCATCGTCGCCGACCGGGTGACGGTAATCACGAAGCGCAGCGACTCCCCCGCGGTGCGCTGGGAGTCGGACGGCGAGGGCTCGTACGAAATCCAGACGGCGGACAAGGCCGATCGCGGCACTGAAGTCATCATGCACCTGCGCGAGGAGGACAAGGAGTTCCTGGACCCGTCCCGGCTGCGTTCGTTGGTGCGCAAGTACTCGGATCACCTGAGCTTTCCCATCGTGCTGAAGACGGGCGAGACCGCAGACACCATCAATCAGGCAAAGGCGTTCTGGACGCGGGCCAAATCCGAATTGAAGGACGAGGACTACCAGGCCTTCTACAAGCATTTGTCCCACGACTCGGAGGACGCTCGCGCGTGGGCCCACAACCGGGTCGAGGGCAATATCGAGTACACGTCGCTGTTGTACCTGCCGAAGCGCGCGCCGTTCGATTTGTTCGAGCGCGAGCCGCGCGGCGGGATACAGCTCTACGTCAAGCGCGTCTTCGTCATGGACAAGGCGGCCGAACTGTTGCCGCCCTGGCTGCGTTTCATGCGGGGACTCGTCGATAGCGCCGATCTGCCTCTGAATGTTTCGCGTGAATTGCTGCAGAACAACCGCACCGTCGAGAAGATCAAGTCCGCGCTGGTGAAACGGTCGCTGGACCTGTTCGAGGAACTCGCCGCGGACAAACCGGAAGAGTATGCGGACTTCTGGAAGACCTTCGGCGTAGTGCTGAAGGAGGGCGTGATCGACGATGCGGGTCAGAAGATCCGGATCGCGAAGCTGCTGCGCTTCAATTCCACTGCCTCGAGCCTCGACGCGCACGGGGGGTATCCGCCCGACATCACCCTCGACGCCTACGTTTCGCGGATGAAGACGGACCAAAAGGCCATCTATTATTTGACGGCCGATTCCCTGAGCGCAGCCCGCAACAGTCCGCATCTGGAGGGCTTTCGCGCGTCCGGGTTCGAGGTGCTGTTGCTCACCGACCGCATCGACGAGTGGGTGGTGAACCATCTGCACGAGTTCGAGGGGAAGACGCTGACGAACATCGCCAGCGCCGGAGCAGACGTGGCATCCGCCATCCAGACGCCCGACAAGGCGGCTGCGGAGTCCAATTACAAGGAGACGGTTGAGCGGCTGGGCAAGACCTTGCTCGGCAAGATCGCGAGCGCGCGCGTCACCGGTCGACTGACCGATTCGCCCGCGGTCCTGGTCGCGGGAGAGTTCGGTGTGAGCCTGCGCATGGGCCGGATATTGAAGCAGGCGGGCCAGAACAATCCATTCGCCACCCTGCCGATTCTGGAATTGAATCCGAAACATGCCTTGGTGGAGCGGCTCAAGGACACCGCCGACGACGACGCGTTTTCGGAGCTCGCACACGTGCTCTATGACCAGGCGATGCTGGCCGAGGGCGGAGATCTCGATGATCCGGCGATCTTCGTGCGGCGGGTGAACAAGCTCATCGTCGACGGTCTGGCCGCCGCACCCAAAATCATATTGAGCTGAAGATGCTCGAGCCGCGCTGGGCCTCCGTCGAGAGCATTCAAGAGGAATCGCCGGAAGACGACTCCCCGCTTCTCGATGCGTACTCCGGCGCCGTGATCGGCGCTCTCGAGCGCGTGGCGCCGGCGGTGGCTTTCATCGAAGTGCGGCACGGCACGGGGCGAACGAAGGGACGGCGGCCATCGCAGGGCAGCGGATCGGGTTTCTTGTTCACGCCCGACGGCTACCTGCTGACCAATAGCCACGTGGTGCAGGGTGCCGACAGCATCACGGCGCGTTTGAACGACGACACCCGCTTCAGCGCCGACGTGGTGGGCAATGACCCGGATTCCGATCTTGCGGTGCTCCGAATAGGATCGCCGTCCGCGCTGCCCTATGCGGAATTCGGCGACTCATCGCGCGTTCGCGCGGGCCAGGTTGCGATCGCCATCGGCAACCCGCTGGGATATTCGAAGACGGTCACGACGGGCGTCATATCGGCGCTCGGCCGCACGTTGCGGGCGACGTCGGGCAGGCTGATGCACGACGTCATTCAAACCGATGCGGCGCTCAACCCGGGGAACTCGGGTGGCCCTCTGGTCGACTCCAAGGGGCGCGTGATCGGCGTCAACACGGCGATGATTCCCCAGGCGCAGGCGATTTGCTTTGCGACCGGGATCAACACGGCGAAGTGGGTCATCGGACAGATATTCGCCCACGGCCGCGTCAGGCGCGCGTATATCGGCGTATCGGGGGCGACCGTCCCGATCGCGACGCGGGTCGTGCGGCATTTTGGATTGGCCAATCGCAGCGCCGTGCACGTTCTCGAGATCGTGCCGATGAGTCCCGCGGCTCGCGCCGGCGTCGAGGTGGGAGACCGCTTGATCGCGATCGACGATGCCCCGATCAATGGAATCGACGATTTGCAGCGTCTGCTCGACTCGACCTGGATCGGCCGTCATTGCGAGCTCACGGTTTTGCGGCGATCATCGCTGGTCCACCTAAGTTTGAAACCTATCGAAGTGCCCGCAACGGGCGCATAGAACCAGGAGCCGCTCCCATGCCTCAAGCATCCCATCCCGTGACGTTGGCCGCGCCGCCGGAGCCCACCGACCACTCATTAGGGGCGGATCATGCCCGGGTCACGGTCGTCGAGTACGGCGATTTCGAATGCCCGGTCTGCAAGACGGCGGCGATGACGCCGAAACTGCTTCTCGACCGGTATCCCGGCAAGATTCGCTTCATATTTCGACACTTCCCCCTCGAGGAAGCGCACCCCCACGCATTGCTGGCCGCGGAGTCTGCGGAGGCGACCGGGGCGCAAGGGAAATTCTGGGAGATGCATGATCTGCTGTTTCAGAATCAGGCGCACCTCAAGGACAAGGACCTATATCGGTATGCCGGTCAGGTCGGCCTCGACTTGGTGCGCTATACCGCCGAGATGGACGATCACATCTACCTGCAAAAGGTTCGCGAGCACATCGCCGGAGGGCGCCGCAGCCACATTCGCGCCACGCCGACGTTCTTCGTCGGCGGCGTGATTCAAGACGTTTCGTTCGGCATGCAGGGTTTGCACGAGGCGGTGGCCGTGGCGGTGAATCGCGCGGGGTAACGCACCGCAAAAAAGAAGGGGCGCTGTAAAAGCGCCCCTTCGTTCAACATCGACCGCCCGTTGCTACGGTCTGACGAACTACGACGTCTGACGAACTACGACCGACCAATCGTCGTCGTCTGACGAACTACGACCAATCGTCGCCGCCGCCGCCACCACCACCACCGGAGTCGTCCCAGCCGCCGGCATCATTCACGCCGAAATCCGCACCGCCCATATCGCTGTTGCTGGACTGCTGCCACTCGCCGGCGTTCGCAGGCGGTATCACGCCACCACCCTCGCGGTTGCCTCCGTCCAGGAAGTGATGCGCGAGTTCCTCGCCGGCCACCACACCCGCACCGACCGCGAGGCCGGACGCGAGTCCGCCCGCAATTCCCGAGCCGATACCGCCGCCGCCCATCGGGCCGCCGGGACCATAGCCGCCCGGACCGCCATAACCTGGACCGTAGCCCGGACTACCGGGTCCCGCCGCCGGATACTGCGAATAGGTGCTACGGCGACGAAACAGCATCCACAGGGCGCCGACCACGATCACGAATATGAAAGCGGTTCCCCACGGAAAGTGCGGCGCTGCGGGCGCCGACGACAATCCGACGACCCGTGGGCCTTGGGTGGGCCGCGCACCAACGCCGAGCTGCGATTTCAGGGCCAGGACGGAGCGCGGATTCTCGTGCGTCAATCCGGGGTCAAACCCTTCGGCCTCCGCGAGTTCCGCGCGCGCGAGGGCCGTCTTGCCTTCCTTCGCATACAACTCCGCCTGGACGTAGTGAGCTTTCGCGCTCTTCGGATGATCCTTGAGAACCTGATCCATCATCTGCTGGGCTTGATCGAAACGACCGGCTTCCGCAGCTTCATAGATCTGATGAACCGTTGGGTCTGCCGCACCATTGGCCAGCACCGGCGCGCTGAACGACATAGCCAATGTCAACGCAGCGGCGGCAAAAGTTCCAGTCAGCAAATTTCGCATAACAGGTCCCCTGATGGTCAAATTGACCGACAAGGTAGTTAGATATGGGCAACTTCGCGAAGTTCAACAGCCGCCAGGTGGCGGCGCGGCTGCGCGCCCCGGGCTCGCCGCCCGCCCCTAAAGCACTCCGCGGCGTTTTTGGTCCAATTCGATGGACTCGAACAGCGCCTGAAAATTCCCTTCGCCAAAACCGTCATTGCCCTTGCGCTGGATGATTTCGAAGAATATCGGGCCGATCACGTTCTTGGTGAAGATTTGGAGAAGGATTCCGCTGGCGGCACTGCCGTCTATCAAGATGCCGCGCCGCTCGAGTTCGCTCACGTTCTCTTGATGGCCGGCGACGCGCGCGTCGACACCCTCGTAATAGGTGGCGGGCGTATCCTGGAATTCCACGCCAAGCTTGCGCAAGGAGTCGACCGTGCGGTAAATGTCCAGGGTGCCCAGGGCGATGTGCTGAATGCCTTCGCCCTTGTATTCGTTGAGGTATTCCTCGATCTGGCTCCTGTCGTCCTGACTCTCGTTGATGGGGATGCGAATCTTGCCGCATGGCGAGGTCAGCGCTCGCGAAAACAGGCCGGTTTCCTTGCCCTCGATACTGAAATACCGGATCTCCCGGAAGTTGAACAACCGTTCATAGAATCCCGCCCAGGTGTTCATGTTGCCGCGCCTGACGTTGTGGGTCAGATGGTCGATTCGAACCAGTCCGACGTCCGCGACGGCATCCGCCGCGGACGCCACCGGCACGAAGTCCACATCGTAGATGGTGCGCTCACCGTAGCGGTCGACGAGATAGATGAGGCTGCCGCCGATGCCTTCGATCGAGGGGATGTTGAGTTCCATCGGACCGGCGGTGACCGGGCCCGGCTTCGCGCCCAGTTCGAGCGCTCGTGCATACGCGAACCCGGCATCGGCCACGCGAAACGCCATGGCGCATGCGCAGGGTCCGTGGGCGCGCGCGAACTTTTGCGCGAAGCTGTCGTGCTCGGCGTTGATGATGAAATTGATGTCGCCCTGGCGGTGCAGCGTCACGTTCTTCGAACGATGGCGAGCCACGGCCGGCAATCCCATGGTTTGAAAGAGGCGGCGCAGCAGATCGGGATCGGGTGCCGCGTACTCGACGAACTCGAATCCATCGGTGCGCATGGGATTGACAATGGTCATGAGCGCCTCAATGAGGTTATCGCTGTTTCAACATGGCGGACGCCGCTGCGTGATCGTCACCCGAGGGCTTGCAGCCCCTCCAACAATCGACCGATATCGTGCTGCGTGGTGTACATGGAGACGCCGGTGCGCAGCAACCCGCCGCGGTCGGCCAGTCCCAGGATCTCGACCGCTCGCGCGGCGTAGAAATTTCCGTCCCAAACGCACACGCCTCGCGCACCCAGCGCGGTTGCCGCTTCGCCCGCCGTGTGCCCATCCAATGTGATGGAGACTGTGGGCGCGCGCACCGGGGTCGTGAAATCGGGTCCCCAGAGGCGAACGCCCGGCAAACGCCGCACTTCATCGTGATACGACCGGGCGAGGCGATGCTCGTACGCGGAGATTCCGCTCATCGCATCGACGATGCGCTCGCGCAGCGTTCCACCCGTACCCCAGCTCGCCAGATACTCAACCGCCGCACGCATGCCGTCGATGGCTGCGTGATTGAGGGTGCCGGTTTCGATGCGATAGGGCGCCGCCGGATCTTGAACGCTCAGGCGGTCCGTCGGCAGACGGTCGAGAGCACCGGGCTTCGAATACAGCACGCCGACATGTGGACCGTAGAATTTGTACCCCGAGCACAGGAGAAAATCGGCGTCCATGGCGCCTACGTCGATCGGGAAGTGCGGCGCGTAGTGGACCGCGTCGACCACCAGCAGCGCGTCCACGGCGCGGGTCAAACGCCGTGCGAGCGCAAGGTCGTTCACCGTTCCGAGCGCGTTCGATGAGGCGCCGATCGCAAAGACCCTCGTGCGCTTGGTGACCTTCGCCGCCATGTCCGCGAGGTCCAACTCACCGGATTCCTTGAGTTTCACTTCTTGAATGACGGCGCCGCGCTCCTGCAGCCGCAGCCACGGGCCGCGATTGGCCTCGTGATCGAGCTGCGTGATCAGGACCTCGTCACCTTCTTTCAATGTGCGGCCGACGGCAGTGCTCAGAGCGAAGTTGAGCGTGGTCATGTTTTGACCGAAGGAAATGCATTCCGGTCCGGCGGCGCCCAGGAAGGCGGCCAATGTCTCGCGCGCAACATGCATGCGCCGGTCGACTTCGCGCGACGGTGCAAAATTGCCGTGGGTGTTTACGTTGCACGTCTCATAGAAATCCGCCATGGCCTGAATCACGGCGGTGGGCACCTGGACGCCGCCGGGGCCATCCAGGAAAACCAGATCCTTACCCTCGGCGGAGCGCCGCAGAGCCGGGAAATCGCGGCGGCAACGCTCGCTGTGATCGGCCGTGAACGCCATTACAGCAGGTCGTACGTAAAGTCGTAGCCGGTGGGCGTGGCGTCGCGCGGATGGAGCTTCATGCTGCCCTTGGCTCCGGTGTATTTTCCGGTACCTCCGGTGACGGCGAAAATCGAATCGCCGGTGTCTGCGAAAGGTCCTTCGATGGTGATCTGGCCGACCTTCAAGGTCAGGGTCCAGAAGCATTCCCAGCTCTTGCCGATGACGGTGCGGATGCAATAGCCCTGATCGGTGCCGACCTGCACCTTGTTCGCGGCGTCGAAGACGTTGTTGGCGAACACCAGCATATCGCCCACCGAATCGCCCTTGGCGGCCAGGTCGATGGTGGTTTCACCAACCGGTCGTTCAACGACCTTGATCTGTTCCGCGGCGAATGCGGGCGCAGCCACCAACGCTGCGGCCAGTACGCCCAAGCGGGCCGCCGTGCGCCCCGTTGCAGCGCCCGTGCGCCCCGGTGCAGTCCCCGCCGCCATTCTGGCCAAGAAAGTCATCATGCCGATCCCCTTTGATTGTTGAGCCTCACGGGCGCCCCGCCCAGCGGCGCCCGGCGCATGGGCGCCCCGCCGATTTCCTTGCAATAATAGCAAGGTGCATGAATTTTTCCCTAGATTGTGCGGGAGGTCGTCTTGCTGAGCCGCGAAGTATTGCCGATGATCGACGAGGCCGCGGCGCGGCTGTACTCGGTGGTCACGGAGACGCCCCTGGTGCCCATGCCGGGCACGGATGGTGAACCGGGCTCGGCATTCGCGAAACTCGAGCAGCTGCAGGTCACCGGTTCCTTCAAGCTGCGCGGCGCGGCCAACAAGCTGATGAGTCTCACCAAGGCGCAGGCCGCGGCCGGCGTGATCACGTCGTCCACCGGCAATCATGGGTTGGGAGTGGCGACCGCAGCGAAAATGCTGGGCATCGATGCGGAAGTGTTTCTGAGTGCACAGGTTACTTCGGCCAAGCGCGACAAAATCCGCCAATGCGGCGCCCGCGTGCGGATCGTGGGCGCCGATCCGCTGGCCGCGGAAGTTGCGGCGCGCGCCGCGGCGACGCAATCGGGACGCACGTATGTTTCTCCCTACAACGATCCCTACGTGTTGGCCGGACAGGGCACCATCGGCGTCGAGTTGATGCGCCAGGCGCCGGATCTGGATGCCATCTATATTGCCACCGGGGGCGGCGGCCTCATCAGCGGGGTCGGCAGCTACCTCAAGCACGCGGCGCCGCAAGCCGAGATCATCGGTTGCTGGCCGGAAAATTCGCCGGTCCTGTACGAGTGCATCAGGGCGGGGCGGATCTTCGACGCACCGGAGTCCAAGACGTTGAGCGAGAGCACCGCCGGGGGCGTCGAGGAGGGATCCATTACATTCGATCTGTGCCGCGAGGTGATGCATCGGGGCGTGCTCGTCACCGAAGAGGAGATCCTGGACGCCATGCGCTGGGGTCACGCACAAGGGTGGGCAGTGGAGGGCGCGAGCGGAGTGGCGCTTGCCGCGTCCTTCAAGGAGCGCATGCGGTATGCGGACAAGAAGGTGGTGGTCTTGATTTGCGGCGGCAATCCGTCGCCCGCAGTCGCGGCCCTGTTGGACCCTTAGTTCATTGGAAAAAGTCGCCTGCGGCGCTTTTTGTGCCTGTCCATTGCGCTACGCTATCCCTGCTGCGCGCAAGCCCTGGGTGGCCATCCTGGCCACCCGTTCGACGCAGTGCGTCTCACCCCTGGACTGCACCCTTCGGGTCGACCTCCGGTCGACCAAACGCGCTCCTGCGCGTTTGTCGGACACCAGCTTCGTTTCCGCTGGCAAAAAGCGTGGTTTTTGCCAGCTGCGTAGCAGCGGTAAATGCAAGTGGCTAGGCGAACTGCGGCGCGACTACTTCGATCAACGTCGGGCCCGATCGGGCGAATGCCGCACGAATGGTCTCGGTGAGTGCGTGCGCATCGGTCACGCGCACCGCGGCCGCGCCGTACGCCAGCCCTAAGGCCACGAAGTCCGGATTGCGTGCGATCACGCCGGTGAGCGGAATGGCCGACGCCTGCATGTCGTCGCGGATCTGACCCAGGGCCGAATTGTTCCACACCACGATGGGCAGGCTTAAATTCTCCTCCACCGCGGTCATAAGCTCGTTCAGCGTGAACTGCAGCCCGAAATCGCCGGCGAGGGCCAGAATCGCGCGAGCCGGGGCCGCAATCTTGGCGCCCAGCGCCGCCGGCATGGCAAATCCCAAGGTGCCGTAGCCCGCGGGATGAAACCATTGTCCGGGGCCGTCGGTGGCGAACGCGTAGTTGCCGAGGTAGGCGATCTGCGTCATGTCGCTGAAGACCACCCCATCGCGCGGCAGAGCGGCGCGAATGGCGCGTAGCGCCTCGAGTTGCGCACGGGCTTTCGCATCGAAACCGGTCTCGATCTGCGAGCGGTAACTCGCCGCACCTCCGATCTCGGTCTTCCATCCGCGCCGCGGTGCGAGGCGTTGTTCGATCGACCGCAACGCGCTGCGAGCGTCGCCCCAAACGGGCACATCGGCGCCGTAGTGATCCGCGAGTTTGGCCGGATCGACATCGATGCGAATCAACGGGCCGCTCAGTGGCAGCTTCATCAGATAGAAGAGATCGGTTTCGGAGATTTCCGTGCCCACCGCCAACACGACGTCGGCATCGGTGATCAGCTTCTGGACGGCAGGGTATGGAAGCGAGGTACCAAGGTTCGCCGGATGGCTTTCGGCGAGGAGTCCCTTGCCCGCCGCGGTCGTGACACACGGGCAGTCCAACGTGTCGACGAGACGGTGAAGTTCCGCGCCGGCGTGCCGCGCACCGCCGCCCGCGATAACGATGGGCCGAGCCGCAACGGCAAGCAACCGAACCGCAGCCTCGATCTGTTCCTCGGCGGCCTGCGGCAGGGGCGCCGCTTCGGCAAAGCGTATTGCCGGCAAGGTGGTGGGTTCGGCCAGTACGTCGAGCGGAACTTCGAGATAAGCGGGCCGCGGGCGGCCGGCGCGCAGTGACGCCAAACACACGCGGAGATGATCGCGCACGTCGTCGGCGCTCGCCGCGGCGCGAGCCACGCCGAATACGCCGGCGGCGAGCGCCCACTGGTTGTGCAATTCGTGCAGCACACCCCACTGCTTGCCCAACGACGCCCGTACCGGCGTGCTGGCCACCACCAGAAGGGGCACCGAATCGGAGTATGCCTGCGCGACAGCGGTCAGGATGTTCGTGAGGCCGGGACCCGAGATGGTGAATGCGGCAGCCGGACGCCCGCTCAACCGTGCATAGCCATCCGCGGCAAAACCGGCGCCTTGTTCGTGGCGCACCAGCACATGACGGAGGTTGGAAGCGGCCAACCCGCGATACAATTCCAGGTTGTGCACGCCGGGGATGCCGAATACGGTGTCTATACCATTGGCCGCAAGCAATTCGACGAGATAACAGCCAGTGGTCCGCGACATGTGCAAAAGTATCGTTGGTCGACGCCGGCGTTGCAAGAAGCATCGCCGCTGTTCCTTGAAGCAAAGGTTTCACCATGAAATTTTCGAAGCTGGTCGGCAGAATCTCGGGTGATGGCGCCGATGCGTGGAAGACTCATTACCACGCGAGCCGGGCACGGGCGCGGGGCGAGGATGTCATTCTGCTCAGCGTCGGCGATCCGGATTTGGACACGCCGGCGCCCGTCGTGGACCGCGCGATCGAATGTCTGCGCGCGGGCGATACGCACTACACGGCCGCCACCGGACGAGAGTCCCTGCGCACGGCGATTGCCGAGCAGCATCGTGTCCGCAGCGGTCAGGATGTCGACGCCAGCAACGTGATCTTTCTCTCCGGCGCGCAGAACGCCCTGTTCGCGGCATCTCTCTGCGTGGCCGGACCGGGCGACGAGGTGATCGCGTTCGAACCGCTGTACCCCACGTATCCAGCGGCCATCGAGGTCTCGGGAGCCCGTATGGTGCGGGCGCCGGCATCGCCGGCCGCCGGTTTTCGCGTCGACCCCCGCTCGCTGGAAGGGCTCATCACGCCGAAAACGCGGGCGCTTTTCTTCGCGACCCCCAACAATCCCAGCGGCGTCATCCTGAGCGAATCGGACCTCGCCGTGATCGGCGATTTGGCGCGCCGGCACGGTCTTTGGGTGGTTGTCGATGAAGTCTATGCGGGTCTGGCGCCCGGCGGTCGCGTGCCGAGCCTGGCGGCGAGCCTGCCCGACCAAGTGGTTACCATCAGCAGCCTGTCGAAGTCGCATGCCATGCCGGGCTGGCGTGCCGGCTGGATGGTGGGTCCTCCGACGCTCATCGCCCACGTGGAATCCTTGGCGATTTGCATGTTGTATGGGCTGCCGGGATTCGTTCAGGAAGCCGCCTTGACGGCACTGGGGCTGGCGCCGGCGGCCGAATCCCGGATCCGCGACTATTGCGCCCAGCGCCGCGACGTTCTGCTCGCGGGCCTCGCCGGGATGCCGGAATTGCGCTGCTGCGTTCCCGATGCGGGCATGTTCATGCTGATCGACGTGCGGGGCACCGGGCTCACGGGCTACGAATTCATGACGCAACTCTATGGGTCCGAAGGCGTGTCGGTGATCGACGGCGGCGCTTTCGGCAAAGGGACGCGCGACTTCGTTCGCGTATGCTTTGCCGCCGACGAGGGTCAATTGCATGCTGCCTGCGAACGCATCCGGCGGTTCGTGCGGTCGTTGAAAAAAGCGGTTCAGGTGACACATGGCTGACATGGGCGTGGTGGTGCGTGCGGCGGGCGGCCCCGAGGCGATGGAATGGACGGAACTCGAGACCGCGGCGCCCGGTCCGGGCGAGGCGCGGATCGTGCAGCGTGCCGTTGGCGTCAATTTCATCGATACCTACTTTCGCAGCGGCCTCTATCCATGGCCCTCGACGCCCTTGATACCCGGCGCGGAAGCCTCCGGCGTGGTCGAGGACGTGGGTCCGGGAGTCACGGGCCTTGCGCCCGGGGATCGCGTCGCATATACGATGCCGCTCGGCGCATATCGCACGCGCCGCGTAGTGCCCGCCGACCGGCTCCTAAAATTGCCGGAATCGATTACCTTCGAGACTGCTGCATCCGTGATGCTCAAGGGCTTGACGGCGCAATTTCTGCTGACGTCGTGCTTTGCGGTCAAACAGGGACATGTGGTACTGGTGCATGCGGCCGCCGGCGGCGTGGGCCTGTTGCTGGGCCAGTGGCTGAAACTGCTCGGCGCCACAGCCTTGGGTACGGTGGGCTCCGCCGACAAGGCGGAAATCGCCAAAGCCAATGGCTATGCGCATGTCATCGACAACAAGTCCGAGGACTTCGCGGCGAGGGTGCTCGAGATCACCGGCGGCGGCCGGTGCGACGTGGTGTACGACTCGGTGGGCAACGATACCTGGCGAGGATCGCTCAAGTGCCTGAAGCTGCGCGGCACGTTCGTGTCCTTCGGCCAATCCTCCGGTCCCATAGCGGATTTCAAGATCTCGGATCTGGCAACGGGGGGCTCGCTGTTCGCGGCCCGGCCGATGCTGTTCGACTACATCAAGACGCAGGCCGAACTGCAGGCGCGCGCGGACGACCTGTTTGCGCGGCTTGCTGCCGGCGACATCAAGGCCCACGTCGGCCAGAAAATGGCGCTGCGCGAGGCTGCCGACGCGCACCGCGCGCTCGCCGGCCGCCGCACCAGCGGCGCGACGGTGTTGCTGCCTTGATGGCATCCTGCCGGTGCCCCACGGGTTGGGCGCAATGCGTCCGCAAGAGTCTCGCAGCGGCGTTGTACACGGCCGCGGCGGCGTCATACGCACCCGCGATGTCGGCTCCCGCGCAGGCGCTTCCCGCTGTGGCCTCGTCGGTGCTCTTCCTGGGTCCGCGCGGCGTGCAGAGCCTGGTCGTGGAGCAGCTGTTCGACCGCAAGGGACGGTGGTATTTGAGCGACGATGAGGGAGTTTGCTACACCTACCTTGAGTCCCCGCATGTACGCCTGACTTCCGACCGGTTGGTGCTGAAGGCGCACCTGGTGTCTCGGCTCGGCCAACGTTTCGGCAACAATTGCGTCGGTGCGGACCTGGCGTCGGACGTCACCGTCTCCGGAAAAATCCGCGGGAGCGATCATCAGCTGATACTCGACGACATCCGCATCGATCGCGTCGACGATGAAGCTGTCCGCAATGCCTTGAATCTCGCGCTGCAGGTCAACCCGGATTCCATTCCTCGAACTGCGCGCATCGACGTCCTGGAACCGTTGCGCAAGCAGGCCTTCACCGCCGGCGGCTTTGCGGTGCATGTCGATGAGATGCATATCGCGAGCATCACGACGCGAAACGACACGCTCGTCATTCAATTTGACCTGAGCATGAGTGCGCCTTGACTAACGATGGCGCCCGCCGCCCCGGGGATGGTGATATGTTTTTTTTCACGACGTTTTGGCGTCACGCGCCATGACGTCAAAACGCTACGTTTTAAACGAAGCATCCCACCGGTCCACGCATGGGGAACAGGAAGGCAAGACACGCCCAAAGGGATCTGGACACCTCACACGCCGAGCGGCAGCGCGGTCGACTCCTTGATGACGGTCACCGCCACCGATGAATTGACCGACTGCACGTACGGAATGCGCGACAGGTAGTCGAGGTAGAACGCCTCGTAGGCCTTGATGTTGCGCGTGACGATCTTCAGCAGAAAGTCCCATTCGCCGGTCAGCGTGTAGCATTCCAGCACCTCGGCGCGATCGCGGATCGCCTCTTCGAATTTGGCTATCGCGTCGCGGCCCGTGGTCGCGAGTTTCACCTGCGCGAACATGGTGACATCCAGCCCCAAGGCATTTCGATCGAGCAAGGCCACGCGGGCCTTGATGACGCCGGCCTGCTCCAGCTGCTGTATGCGCCGCCAGCACGTCGTGGTCGACAGTTTCAGCTGCGACGCGACGTCCGCCACGGAGAGCGCTCCGCTCCTCTGCAGGACGTCCAATAGCCGCAGGTCGAGCCGATCCAGGGCGGGCCGGTTGGAATGTTCCATTAAATGTGGGAAATCGGAATGTGCATACCGAATTATCAGGGCCCCTCCTAATGAATGCAACACCGGGCGGCGAGCGGAAGTAGATTGGCGGTCGGTCGGGCGTATTGGGGGCGAATCCATGAAGAGCCGGTCTCGTTTGCATGTACCGCGGGCACCCGCGCGGCCCGGCGAAGCGCCCGATTTCAGCTACGTGCACCTATCGCCGGCGGGAGCGGTTTCGCGGCCGGATATCAACGCGCGCGCCCGGGACATCGGCTTTCTATCGACGGAACTGGTGCGCGTTCTCGACGAAGGAGGAATGGCCCTCGGACCCTGGCATCCGCACCTGGATTCCGCGGATCTGCAAATCGGCTTGCGGCATATGATGCTGACGCGGATCTTCGACGATCGGATGCAACGGACTCAGCGCGCCGGAAAGATTTCCTTTTACATCCGTTCCCTCGGCGAAGAGGCCGTGTCGGTCGCGCAGTGCATGGCGCTGCGCCCTGGCGACATGCTGTTTCCGTCGTACCGCAACCAGGGTTTGCAGATCGCGCGCGGCATCCCGCTGGTCGATCTCATGAATCAGACGCTGTCGAATACCCGGGACATGTGCAAGGGACGCCAGCTCCCGGTGATGTATCACTCCAAGGCCGGCAATATTTTTTCCATCTCGGGCAACCTGGCCACGCAGTTTCCGCAGGCCGTGGGCTGGGCGATGGCGGCTGCGATCAAGGGCGAGGATCATCTTGCCGCGAGTTGGATCGGCGAGGGCAGCAGTGCGGAAGCGGACTTTCATCACGCCCTGCTGTTCGCTTCCGTCTACCAGGCGCCGGCCATTCTCAATGTGGTCAATAATCAATGGGCCATATCGACGTTTCAAGGCTACGCCGGCGGGGAGCAGCGCTCCTTCGCGGCCCGCGGTCCGGGTTACGGCATCGCCGGCATCCGCGTCGACGGCAACGACTTTCTCGCCGTCTATGCGGTGACGCAGTGGGCGGCCGAGCGAGCCCGCACCGGCGCAGGGCCGACGCTGATCGAGTTGGTCACCTACCGTGCCGCGGCGCATTCGACCAGCGATGATCCGGCACGCTATCGCGCCAAAGACGACCAGGAGCATTGGCCGCTCGGCGACCCCATCGACCGGCTCAAGCAACACTTGATTGCACTCGGCGAATGGTCCGAAGAGCGCCATCAGGCACTCGCCGCTGAACTGGACGCGTTGGTCGTCGCCAGCTGGAAGGAAGCGGTTTCCTACGGCACGATGAGCGAAGGCCCGCGCCTCAATGCGGACTTGATGTTCGACGACGTGTTCAAGGAGATGCCGCAGAGTCTCGAACGCCAGCGGGCCTTGATGCGCGCGGAGCGAGGTTGACGATGGCGAACATGAACATGATTCAGGCCTTGAATTCCGCCATGGACATCATGCTGGGGAAGGATCCCTCAGTGGTGCTCATGGGCGAGGACATCGGCTATTTCGGCGGCGTGTTTCGGACCACCGAAGGTTTGCAGCGCAAGTACGGTGAGCATCGTGTTCTCGATACGCCGATTGCCGAGGGCGGCATCGTTGCCGCGGCGATCGGCATGAGCGTCAACGGGCTGCGGCCCGTGGCGGAGATTCAATTCGCCGATTACATCTATCCCGGCTTCGATCAGATTGTGAGCGAACTGGCTCGCATCCGCTATCGCAGCGCCGGCGAGTTCTTTGCGCCGGTGACGATCCGCACGCCCTGCGGCGGCGGGATCCGCGGTGGGCAGACGCACTCGCAGAGCCCGGAGGGCATTTTCACGCACGTCAGCGGACTCAAGGTCGTCATGCCGTCGAACCCGTACGATGCCAAGGGACTGCTGATTACCTCGATCGAGGACGATGATCCCGTTGTTTTCTTCGAACCCAAGCGCCTGTACAACGGGCCCTTCGACGGCGATCCAAACAAGCCGGCCGTGCCGTGGAGCACCCATCCGAAGGGCCAGGTCCCGGAAGGCCACTACACCGTTCCGCTCGGCAAGGCGGAAATCGTGCGCGGCGGCGCGGATGTGACCGTGATCACCTACGGAACCATGGTGTTCGTCGCGTTGGCTGCCGCAGCGGCGTTGGGGCTGGACGCCGAGATCATCGATCTGCGTTCGTTGGTGCCGCTCGACGTCGATACCATGTGCACTTCGGTCAGAAAGACCGGGCGGTGCGTGGTGGCCCACGAGGCCACTCGTTTCTCAGGATTCGGAGCCGAGATCCTGTCAGTGGTGCAAGAGGAATGCTTCTGGGATCTGGAGGCGCCGATACAGCGCGTCGCCGGCTGGGACACACCGTATCCGCACGCTTTCGAATGGGAGTATTTCCCCGGCCAGGCGCGCGTCGCGACCGCCCTCAAAGCCGTCACGGAGGCGCAGTGAGCCAGTTCATCTTCAAGATGCCCGACCTGGGTGAAGGCACGGTCGAGGCGGAAATCGTCGCGTGGCACACCAAGCCGGGCGACGTGGTCCAGGAAGACCAGGTCATCGTGGAAGTGATGACCGACAAGGCCGCCGTGGAAGTGCCCGCGCCGGTGGGCGGGCGCGTGGTGTCGATCTCGGGCGAACCGGGAGACAAGATCGCGGTGGGATCGCCGTTGATCGTGTTCGAGTTAGCGGCGTCCGCGGCCGCTCCCGTCCAACCCGCCACGCCTGCCACGCCTGCCGCGCCTGCAGCGCCTGCAGCGCCTGCTACCTCTGCCGCGCCTGTGGCGCCTGCCACGTCTGCCGCGCCTACCCCGCCTCCCCGCGAGGTGACGGCTGCGCCTGACCGCGCGGCTCCGATGCGCTCGGCAGGCGCATCCATTGGCGCCCCCGATCGCGGGCCGCCTGATCCAGGTCGGCATGATCCAGGTCGGCATGATCCAGGGGTGGGCGAGCCTGCGGAGCGGCACAGCCACGGCCGGGTGAAGGCCTCGCCGGCCAACCGCCGCAGGGCGCGTGAGGCAGGAATCGATTTGTCCACCATTGCAGGTTCGGGACCCGGCGGCCGCATTCTGCGCGGCGATTTGATGGCCGCCGATAGCCGGGCGGCGGCGAGGCAGCCGGCCGCTCCCGGTGCCGGATCCCGGCACGTTTCCGCGGCATGGGCCGCCCCGGAAACGTCGGGGCCGACGTCATCCGGCGCGCGCTCCTCCGGCCCGCCGTCGGCGCTGCCGGAGACCACCGAAATCAAAGTGATCGGCGTGCGCCGCGTCATCGCCGAGCGCATGAGTGAGGCCAAACGCAACATTCCGCATTTCGCCTACGTGGAGGAGGTCGACGTCACGGAACTGGAATCGCTGCGGCAGCACCTGAACGGCCAGCTGGCGAAGGGCGAGCCCGGCCTGACGTATCTCCCCCTGGTCATCCTCGCTCTCACGCGGGCTTTGGAATCGTTTCCGCAATGCAACGTGCTGTACGATGCGGCTCGCGGGGTTCTCGTGCGTCATCGCGCCGTTCACGTGGGCGTTGCCACCCAGACGCCGGACGGACTCAAGGTCCCGGTGGTGCGCGATGCCCAGGCGCGTTCTCTGTGGGATCTCGCGGCGGACATCCGCCGCGTCTCCGAGCGCGCACGGACCAACAAGGCGACGCGCGAGGAACTGATGGGATCGACCATCACGGTGACCAGCCTCGGCAAACTCGGCGGCATCGCCTCGACGCCGGTCATCAACGCGCCCGAGGTCGCCATCATCGGACTCAACAAGGCGGTCGACCGGCCGGTCGTGCGCGAAGGCGCGGTGATTGTCCGGCGCATCATGAACTTATCTTCCTCATTCGATCATCGGTTCGTTGACGGTTATGATGCAGCGGCGATGATTCAGACTCTGAAAGAGCTGCTCGAGCACCCGGCGACGATTTTCATACCCAAGGTGAAGACCCAATGAATGCACAGGCACAAGCCGCAACGGCCCATCCCAAACCCCAGACCGCGCAGCCCCAACGACCCGCGTTCGGTTCGGTCTTGACGTCTCACATGGCGGTCGCCTCCTACCAGGGCGGCCGGTGGAGCGCTTCCGAGATCAAGCCCGTAGGGCCGATCGAGCTCAGCCCCGCGGCGCACGTACTGCACTACGCGAGTACGTGTTTCGAGGGATTCAAGGCGTTTAGGCGCGCCGACGGAACGGTGCACATTTTCCGCATGGACCGGCACATCGAGCGTATGCGCCAAAGCGCGCGACTGCTGGTGCTGCCGGAGCCCGATCCGGCGCAACTCGCGGACATGGTGCGGGCCGTGATCGCGCGCTGCCGGGAAGAGGTGCCGGAGGCGCCGGGCGCCTTGTATTTGCGGCCCATTCTATTCGGGACGACGGCCAACATCGGGGCGGCGGCGACGCCCTCGACCGACGCCTCGCTGTTGGTCCTTGCAAGTCCCGTGTGGGATTATTTTGCCGGCGGCATGAAGCCGCTGCGGATTCTCGTCGACGACGAGCACACACGATCGGCGGCGCAGATGGGCATGGTCAAGACCGGCGGGAACTACGCCGCGGCGATCGGCCCGACCCTGGCTGCGCGGGCAAAATATCAGGTGGATCAGGTCCTGTTCTGTCCGGGCGGCGAAGTGCAGGAGACCGGGGCCGCCAACTTCCTGCTGCTGCGGCAGGGCGAGCTCTTGACGCGGAGCCTCGACAGCACGTTTCTGCACGGTGTGACCCGGGATTCGCTGCTCACGCTGGCGCGCGACAATGGGTATTCAGTCTCGGAGCGCGTCTTCGATGTGAAGGAAATGCTGGACTGGGTAAAAACCGGCGAAGCAACCCTGTCGGGTACGGCCGCAGTGCTCGCGGGCGTCGGCACTCTCATTCACCGCGGCGTTGAATACCGCGTTGCCAACGGCGAGGTGGGCCCACTGACGCGCGCCTTGCGAACGCAACTGGTCGCAATTCAGCAGGGCGATGCGCCCGACCGTCACGGTTGGCTCGAACGGGTGTGATCGTGGGCAACGGGTGTGATCGTGGGCTAGGCGGGAGGCGAACTCCCGCCTAGGCCTGTCGCCGGTACAGGGCTGCCAGACCGCGCCGGGGGCGCAATCGGGCCGCGCGCGCCCACGCCGGCCGCGGCCTATGCCGGCCGCGTCAATATTCTTCGCGATCCTCGTCGTCTTCGTCGTCGAGGTCGTCGTCATCATCGTCATCATCGTCCTCGTCCCAGTCCTCGTCGTCCTCGTCCTCGTCCTCCGCATCCTTTTCCGCCTTCGAGCCCGACCAGCCCTCGGGTTCTTCGGTGAGTTCAAGGTCGAGTTCCGCCCAACCGTCCACATCCAACTCCTCGACATCGCCGTCGAGGTGCTGAATCTCGACGGTTTCCTTGTCTTCATCCACCTTGAGCACTTGGAAGGTTTCCTCGTTTTCCAAGTCCTCGTACCACTGCCCGACGGTCGGTTCGTACTCTCTGCCCACTTTGTGGTTGCCCCTGTGAAGCGGTTGATCTCCCGATGAAGCCCGATATTAGGGGAGGCCGCTTGCTCAAGTAAATGGCAATATTGCCACCTTGTGACCACAGCCGACCGCAAAACCGCAGCCCGCCGCTTGTCCGATGCCAAACGCGTGGTCGTGAAAGTCGGATCGGCATTGCTGGTCGATGCCGAGAAGGGGCGCCTGAATCGGAGTTGGCTCGAGGCATTTGCGGCCGACGTGGCGTCGATCCGAAAACGGGGTCAGGAAATCATCCTGGTGTCGTCGGGCGCCATTGCCCTGGGACGCAGGCACCTGAACTTGAGTCCGGGAAAGCTGCGTCTGGAGGAAAGCCAGGCGGCTGCCGCGGTGGGTCAAATTCGTCTCGCGCACGCCTACAAGGAGCTTTTGGACGCGCACGAAATCACGGTCGCGCAAATTCTCCTGACCTTGGGCGACACCGAACAGCGCCGCCGGTATCTCAACGCACGCGGTACGTTGAACACGCTGTTGTCCTTGGGCGCGATACCGGTCATCAACGAAAACGACACCGTGGCCACCGCCGAAATTCGCTATGGCGACAATGACCGGCTCGCGGCACGGGTCGCGCAAATGGTGGGTGCGGATTGCCTGGTGCTGCTGTCGGACATCGACGGGTTGTATACGGCGAATCCGCAGTCGGACCCCGATGCCGAGTTCATCTCCCGCGTACTCGAAATCTCCCCGGAGATCGAAGCGATGGCGGGCGGCGTCATCAGCGATGTGGGATCGGGCGGGATGCAGACCAAGATCGCCGCGGCCAAAATCGCGATGGGGGCGGGGTGTCATTTGTGCATCGCGAAGGGGGCTTTCCAGCATCCGCTGAAGCGCATCGAGGATGGTGCGCGCTGCACGTGGTTCGTTCCGTCCTCGACACCGGTGGCCACCCGCAAGCAATGGATTGCGGGAACGCTGCGGCCGGCCGGCGCGATCACGGTGGACGAGGGGGCGGTGCGCGCATTGATGGGGGGCAAAAGTCTGCTGCCGGCCGGCGTGACCCGGTCGGTGGGGCGTTTCGACCGCGGCGACACGGTGAGTATCATCGGCCCTGACGGCGCCGAGGTGGCGCGGGGAATATGCGCCTACTCCGACGCCGACGCCGCCCGGATCATCGGCCGCAGGTCCGCCGACATTGAAAAGGTGCTAGGGTTCAGAGGCCGCGATGAGATCGTGCATCGCGACGATCTGGTTTTGTTGAGAGTGATGTAGGCGTCGATATGAACCAAGAGACGACCGCTGAAGATTCGGTTCGAACTCCGCAGTCGGTGGCGGATGTCATGCGCGCCATTGGCCGCGGCGCACGGTCGGCGGCGCTCGTATTGAGCCTGGCTTCGGCCGAGCAGAAGAATCGTGCGTTGCGGGCGGCGGCCGCGAGCTTGCGTGCGCGCCGCCATAAGATCATCGCCGCCAACGACCGGGATATGCGGGAGGCGGCGGCGAAGGACCTGTCGCCGGCGCTGCTCGACCGGCTGAAGCTGGATGAGAAACGCGTCGAAGCGATGGCCCGCGGACTCGACGAGATCGCGGAGCTGGCCGACCCGATCGGAACCGTGCTTGCGGAGTGGACCAGGCCGAACGGCATGAGGATTCAGCGGGTGCGAGTCCCGTTGGGCGTCATCGGCATCATTTATGAAAGCCGCCCGAACGTCACCGCCGATGCCGGGGCGTTATGTTTGAAGTCGAGCAATGCCGTCATATTGCGCGGCGGCACGGAAAGCGCCCGTTCGAGCGCCGCCATTCATTCGTGCTTGGATGAAGGGCTGACGGTCGCCGGCCTGCCGGGCAGCTGCATTCAACTCGTTCCGACCACCGACCGGGCCGCGGTTGGGTACATGTTGGCGGACATGATGGACGACATCGACGTGATCGTGCCGCGCGGCGGCAAGAGCTTGATCGCTCGCGTCCAGCAGGAAGCTCGCGTGCCCGTGATCGGTCATCTCGAGGGCGTGTGCCATGTATACGTCGATCGTGCCGCCGACTTGGGCATGGCCACGGAAATCGTGCGCAATGCCAAGCTGCGGCGCACCGGGGTGTGCGGGTCGGCCGAGACCCTCTTGGTCGACCGCGCGTGCGCCGGTACCCATCTGCCGGTGCTCGTTCGGATGCTGCTCGACGCGGGCTGCGAAGTGCGCGGCGACGAGCCGAGTGCGCGCATCGACGAGCGCGCGATACCCGCCACCGAGCAGGATTGGTACACGGAGTATCTGGACGCCATCATCGCAGTCCGGGTGGTCGACGGAGTGGACGCGGCCATCGCTCACATTCACAAGTATGGCTCGCAGCACACCGACTGCATCGTGACCGGCGATGCGGAAACCGCCGAGCGCTTTCTCGCGCGAGTCGACAGCGCCATCGTGCTGCACAATGCGTCCACCCAGTTCGCCGACGGCGGCGAATTCGGCATGGGTGCGGAAATCGGCATCAGTACCGATAAATTCCACGCGCGTGGACCGGTCGGCGTGGAACAATTGACCAGTTACAAGTACGTGGTGCGGGGCAGCGGACAAATTCGACCCGGCTAGGGACCTATCGGACTTGGATTTCCTCTGCTACGCAGCTGGCAAAAACCACGCTTTTTGCCAGCGGAAACGAAGCTGATGTCCGACAAACGCGCAGGAGCGCGTTTGGTCGACCGGAGGTCGACCCGCAGGGTGCCGTCCAGGGAAGGGATAGGCACAAAAAGCGCCGCAGGCGACTTTTTCCAATGAACAAGGGAGAGCGCTCCGTCATTCGTGGTGCGAGTCGATCAACCCCGCGATGCCCTTGAGCCATTCACGAACGGCCGCCGGATCGTCCAGGCGGTATTGACCTTGAACGCGTTCGCCGACGGCGATCGAGACACCGCCCTGGTCATCGACCACGCGAAATCCGTCGAGGTCGGTGAGATCATCTCCCACGTAGACCGGTCTTCGCCCTGAAAACGGGGGTTCCTTCATGAACGCCTTGACGGCACCGCCCTTATTGAAACCCCGCGGTTTGATTTCCAGCATCATGCTGCCCGCCTGCACGTGGTAGTTCGGGCCGAGCGCCGCCGCAATTTCCGTGACGGCCTCCCGTGCTGCGGGCTCGAATTGCGGCGCCATGCGGTAGTGGACGGCGACCGTCCTGCCCTTGTCCTCGAGCAGCGTGCCGGGATGGGCTTGCACGAATTCCTTGAGCGCCGTTCGGGCGCGGTCCAGCAGCGCATCGGTGAAGCTCGCACCGTGCATCACGCCCGTCGCCTTGCGGCGCTCGACACCGTGAAGCCCGGCGGACGGCAAACGCAGCGGGGCGAACAACGCATCCAGATATTCGACGCTGCGGCCGCTCACCAGCGCGAGGGCGCCGCCGAGTCTCTCCGCCACCTCTTTCAATACCGCTTTGAGTTCGTCGCCGGCATGCGTGTCGAAGGGAGTCTCGGTGAGCTCGATCAGCGTCCCGTCAACGTCCAGAAATAGGCACCAGTCGAGGGATGGCGGCGGCGAATCGGGCTGCTTCATGAAAAATTCGGCACGGAAACCCCGGCTTTTTGGCTGGGGAGGAAGCGCCGCTCCTTACATTGAATTATTACTGTATTGGTTCTAATATCACGGACTTGCCAGGTTTCGCGATTACGCGCTGGCACGACGACGAAAGCGGCGCACCTGTTGCCGGTGCGTGCGACGGCTCGGCGGTTTAGACTGGGAGAGCGCGTCGGGTAACAGAGCATCCAGTGCTCTGCGATCAGGGCATTGATCGCCACCAGGGAATCTCCTTCAATCGTGGAAGGCGAGGATGTCAAGAAAAAAGACCATAGCTCACGATCGCGCCGCCGACCACCTTTTCCATTAGATTTCCGATGTAATTCTTACATCGGATGCCGGCGCTGAAAATCGGGACGGTACCGTGGATTTTCGGTATTTTGATTCACCTGGCCTCGAATGGCGCCTCTCAATGATCGACCCGTAATGATCTGCACGGAGACACGATGTTTCGCTCGGTGATGTTGCGCTTCGTGTTGCCTGTTGCGTTTGCATCCTGCGTCGTCGCTTACTTCGGTCTGCCGTATATCGAGCGATTGCTGGCGGAGTGGTTTCGTTCCGACGTGGAACTGCGCTCGCAGCTCGTCATGCATTCCATGGAAGAGCCGCTGGCGGATCTGCTGGGCAAAGGCAGCGAGGCCCGGCTGCGCGGGTATCTGACCAAGGTCACCGCCGACGAGCGGTTGCTCGCCATTCTGGTGTGCCGTCCGGACGGTACGACGATATTCAAGACCGAACGCACTCCTTCGGCCATTACCTGCGCGGAGAATGCGGCAAAGAGTCCTGCGGAAGCGCATGTCGTGCAGCTTCCGTCCGGCTCGGTGCAGGTGTCGCGCTTCGATTTCGACACGGCCGCGCCGACGGCGTTTCGCGTGCTGATGCTGCACGACCTGAGCTTCGTCGACCGGCGGCAGCGGACGGCCCGCGATTTCGTGCTGGTATTCATCGGCATCTCGATGTTGCTGCTGGCGCTGCTGGTGGTGCTGCTCGCCTGGCTGCAACTGCGCCGCTGGGCCAACGTGCTGATCGGCGACATCCGCGGCAAGCGATTCCTGGACGATGCCAAATCGCCGCGAACCTCGCTGCCCATTCTGTTCCAGGTACGTCAGGTGCTTGCCGAAGCGGAGCAGAAGCAGCGCCTGGAAATCGATTTTCACGAAAATTGGACGCCGCAGGCGCTCAAGCAGGTGGTTCACGACCACCTGAATTCGTCGCAAGTTCTCATCGTGTCGAACCGCGAGCCCTACATCCACAATTACGATGCCGATCAACGGCCGGTGATGCAGGTCCCTGCGAGCGGCATGGTCACCGCGCTCGAGCCCATCATGCGGGCATGCGCGGGCACTTGGATCGCCCACGGCGCCGGCACCGCCGATCGTGAGACCGTGGATCGGTTCGATCAAATCCGCGTACCGCCCGACGATCCGGCGTACACGCTGCGGCGCGTCTGGCTGACCCCTGAACAGGAACAAGGCCATTACTTTGGATTTTCCAACGAGGGTCTCTGGCCGCTCTGCCACTTGGTGTACATACGGCCCGCGTTCCGGCCCACCGATTGGCATACCTACGAAGAGGTGAATGCCAAATTCGCGGACGTGGTGGCCGCGGAAGCGAGTAGCGACAGTCCCGTGGTGATGATTCAGGACTTCCACTTTGCGCTGCTGCCGAAGCTCATTCGGGCCAAGATACCGAAGGCAACCATCTGTGTGTTCTGGCACATTCCCTGGCCGAACGCGGAAACATTCGGCGTCTGCCCCTGGAAGCGGGAGATATTGCTGCACATGCTCTCGGCGGACATCCTGGGATTCCACACCCGCTACCACTGCCAGAATTTCCTCGAGACGGTCGATCGATTCGTGGAGTGCCAGATCGATCACGAGCAGATGACCGTGACGCTGCAGGGCCGGGTATGCCGGGTGGCGGCTTATCCGATCTCGATCGAATGGCCGCCGCGGTGGCTGAAGGTTTTGCCGGACGTCGCCACCTGCCGCGCGACCGTCCGGGAGCGTCATCGGATCGGGCCCGACGTGGTCATCGGTCTGGGAGTCGAACGTTGGGACTTCACCAAGGGAATCATCGAGCGCTTTCACGCCTTGGAAGCCTTGCTCGACAAGAATCCGCGGCATCGCGGCCGACTCTGTCTCCTGCAGATAGCCGCCCCCTCGCGCAGCACATTGCCCGCCTATCACGCGCTGCAGCAGCAAACCTACGGCGAAGTGGAGCGCATCAACGCGAAGTTCAAGGAAAACGGCTGGCGGCCCATCATCCTGATCGACCAGCATCAGGAACCGGCCCGCGTCTTCGAATTGTATCGGGCGGCGGACTTCTGCCTGGTGAACAGCTTGCACGATGGGATGAATCTGGTGGCCAAGGAATTCGTGGCATCGCGCGACGACGAAGACGGTGTGTTGATTCTGAGCACCTTCACGGGGGCGTCGCGCGAACTCGCGGAGGCGGTGCTCATCAATCCCTTTGACGTCAATGAAACCGCCGACGCCATGGAGGTCGCGATGCGCATGGGGCGCGACGAGCGGCGCGATCGCATGGCTCTGATGCGCCGGACCGTGAAGGAGAATAACGTCTACCGGTGGGCCGGCCGCATGCTGATGGACGCGGCCAGAATCCGGCAGCGCCAAAGTCTTCCGTCGGTCAAGAAGCGCTACGGAACCTGACGCCGCTCAGGCGAGAACTCAGGCGGACTCCTAAATCCGGCCGCGAAACTGCGCAGGCGTCCGGCTGCCGCCTCGAGTGTTTCATCGCGCTTGGCGATGCACAGCCGGAGCAATGTCATCGGCGGCGCAGCCGCATAAAAGGGCGACAGCGGGATGGTGGCGACCTTGGCTTCGCGAATCAGCCGGTCGGCGAAATCGATGTCCCCGGACGCGCTCAAGGCGCCGTAGTCGACCAACTGAAAATACGTTCCGGCCGCGGGCACCGGCTCGAAACCCGTGCCCCGCAGCAGTCCCGTCAACAGGTCGCGCTTGGCCTGGAAAAAGTCCGACAGCCCCATCCACGCATCGGGAAACCGCGAAAGATAGCGTGCGATCGCGTATTGCAACGGCGACGCAATGCTGAAGGTGTTGAATTGATGGACTTTGCGAAGTTCACGGGTCATCGCCGGCGGCGCGACACAGTAGCCCACCCGCCAGCCGGTGGCATGCAGCGTCTTGCCGAAGGAGAAAACAGCGAAACTCCGCGCCCGCAATTCAGGGTGGGCAAGGACCGACGCGTGTCGCCGGCCATCGTAGAGCACGTGCTCGTACACTTCATCCGCGAGAATGCTGATGGGGCGGTCGCGCACGAGCGAGGCGAGGGCATCCAGGTCGTCCGAGTCCGCCACGGTGCAGCTCGGGTTCTGCGGGCTGTTGATGATGATGAGGCGCGTGCGATCGCACACAGCGCTGCGGACGCGATCCCAGTCGAAGCGGAACGTGGGCGGAGTCAACGGCACCCGCACGCAGCGGCCCCCCGCCAATCGGACGGCCGGTTCGTAGGCATCGTACGAGGGATCGAAAATGATGGCTTCGTCCCCTGCGCGCACCACCGCTTGGATCGAGTCGTACAATGCCTCGGTGCCGCCGCACGTCACCGTGATCTCGGTCTCCGGATCGACTCTGCGCGCGTAGCTCACCTGCAATTTATCCGCGATCGCGGCCCGCAGATCGACCACGCCTTCCATGGGCGCGTATTGATTGCGTCCCTCGGCGATCGTCTCGATGAGCGCCTGCGACAGGCGCGGATCGACCGGGTAGTCGGGGAACCCCTGGCCCAGGTTGACCGCGCTCTCCTCGAGGGCGCGGCGCGACATCACCGTGAAGATGGTGGTTCCGACGTCAGGTAACTTGCTGTCGAACAGCACCCGTCTGCCCCCCTAGTCCTTGAAGGCCGCCGGCGAGCGAGTGCACCCTGAGACCGCGTTTCCGCAATTCACGGGCGGTTGCGATGCTGCGCTTGCCGGATGCGCAGACGAGGAGGTACCGGCCGTCAGGCGACAATTGGCCTGGATCCGCGAGCAGGGCGGGCATGGCGATGTGCCGGGCGGCCGCGGGGTCCGCGGCCACTTCGGCGGCGGTGCGGATGTCGATGACCTCGAGCTGCCGTGCCGCTGCCGCCGCCAGCGAGGGCAGGGTGATCTCGAGGTCCGTCTCCTCGCGCGCGATTTCGCGAATCAGTGTGCAGTTGGGCGCGGTGCAGGAGCCGCGCCGCGGCGCCTTGAGTAAAAGGTTCGAAAAGTTCATGAAGTCGAGCAGCAGGATTTCGCCCGCGAGCTGGCCCTCGAGTCCCAAGAGAATCTTGAGGGTCAGCAGCGCCTGCAGGCTGCCGAAAATACCCGGCACGGGACCGAGCACGCCGGCTTGCGCGCAGTTGCCGACCACGCCGTCGGCCGTTGCGTCCGGCCACAAGCACCTCAGACATGCATGCCCCGATTCGGGTTTGTAGACTTGGAGTTGTCCTTCGTACTGATACACGCTCGCGAACACGGCCGGCCGCCGGGCAAGGACCGCGGCGTCATTGATCAGGAATTTCGCGCGGAAATTGTCACTGCAATCGACGACGATGTCGCAGTCCACAATCAACCGCAGCGCGTTATCGGCCGTGAAACGCGCCTCATGGGTCTCGACGACCACGCTGGGATTGAGCGCGGCCACAGCGGCACGAGCCAGTTCCACTTTCGATTTGCCGACGTCAGCCAAGGCGTAAATCGGCTGACGGTGCAGATTGCTGGCGTCGAGGGTGTCCGAATCCACCACCCCGAGATGGCCGACCCCGGCGCCCGCCAGATACTGCAACACCGGGCTGCCGAGGCCCCCGGCGCCGACAATGAGCACTCGACTGTTTGCGAGCTTTGCTTGCCCCTCCGGGCCAATTTCCTTCAACAGAAGCTGGCGGGAGTAGTCGGGCGCGGCGGCCATGCTACTCGGAGCCCGGCAGCACCAAGGGATTCGGCGGTTCGTGGACCCCGGGGCCGCGATCGTGCGAAGCCCCCAGGCCCGGAACGTGATCGTGTCCATGTCCGTGGGCGTGGAGCGGCTCCGCTGCGCAGCGTTCGCAGTTGACCCAGCCGGAGTCCCCGCTTCGATAATGTTCCTTCTTCCAGATCGGGAGGCGGTGCTTTACTTCATCGATGATGAACCGGCAGGCGTCGAAGGCTTCGCCGCGGTGGGCGGAGCTGACACCCACCCACACCGCCATGTCGGACAGATCGAGCGATCCGACCCGATGGATGCATGCGGCGTGCTTGATGGGGAAGCGCCGTACCGCCTCCGTCAGGATTCTGTTGCCCTCTTTGAGGCCTAAGGCTTGAAAGGCTTCGTACTCGAGGCGCGTGACGTCCTGACCTTCGTTGTGATCGCGGACCCAGCCCTCGAAACTGACGTAGCCGCCGGCGCCGTGATCGAGCAATTCGCGGCGGGCAGCGTCCGTGTCGATCGCCGATTCGGTGAAGCGAAATCGCATCATCCGCCCGCCACCGGTGGGATGAACACCACGGCATCGCCGGGGAGCAACCTGCGCGACCAGTCGGAAAACTCGGTATTCACCGCCACCTTCAATTGCTCGCGCGACAATGTGAAGCCGTACCTCGCGGTCAATTCCGCAAACAGGTCCCCGGGCGTTGCAGCCGAGGTCTCCAGAGTTTCGTCGGACCGGCCGGCCTGTTCACGCATCAAGGCGAAGTATTGGATCTTCAGTTGCATGGGATTGGCACCGACGTGGGGCTCGAGCTCAAGCTGCGCAATAGTATATTCCTCCGGTGTATTGATATTGTCGAGCGCCCGGCGGTCGAGGGGCTCGATCAATGACGCCGGGTAACGGCGCAGGAATTTGCGCGGACAATGGCCGCCCCCGTTCTGATACTCCGACAAGGCCGCCGCGGCCGCCGGTTCCCAGATTGCGCACAGCGGCTCGGGCAATCCATCGTGCGCACTGCGAAATGCGGTGGCCAGTATGCTGGGATCGCGCTCGTTCAACAGCTGCTCGAGAGCGGCATCGGACAGGAACGGCAAATCGCATGCAATGACCAGCCAGGCGACATCGGGGAAGGCGGCCATGGCCGAGCGGATGCCGAGGATGGGCCCCTCGGCCGCACCCATCCCCGCCAAGTCCACGATCAGAGGTTTGCCGGAGCGGGTCGGTTCGTCGGCCTGGCTCGCGCGCACGGACACGAACACCCGATCGACGTAACCGCTCGCGAGATCGAAGGCGCGGTCGAGTTGAGTCTTGCCCTGGTAGAGGAGCGCGGCCTTGTCGCGATGCATGCGCGAGCTGGCGCCTCCCGCCAGTATCAACCCGTATACCGGAGCGGCAATGGGATTCACGATGCCTCCTGCACCACGTGCGCGCTCTTCCCGCCATCCTTCGAGAGCAGGCGCGTGCCGCTGATCACGATGTCGTGCGACAGCGCCTTGCACATATCGTAAATGGTCAGCGCCGCGATGCTGGCGCCGGTGAGGGCCTCCATCTCGACTCCTGTCTTGTGGTGGACGCTCACCGTGCAATGGATCACGGCCGTATCCCCTTCCATTTCGATGTTGATGCGGCAGCTTTCCAAGCCCAGCGGGTGGCAAAACGGGATGAGTTCATGGGTCCGCTTTGCGCCCATGACGCCGGCCACGATGGCTGTGTCGAACACCGGTCCTTTCGGGGAACGCAGGCCGCTGGCGCGCAGCGCCGCGCTGACGGCCGGCGGAAAGCGCACGCGCGCCTCGGCCACAGCGGTACGCTTGGTCGGCGTTTTCTCGCTGACGTCGACCATGGCCGGCCGTTGCTCGCTGTCCAGATGTGAGAATGTCATGGATCAACCGCCGATGTAGTACATCTCGATTTTCTTGGCAGACGGATCCGTACGGCGCAACTCGTCACGCAGTTCGCTGTAGCGGTCGGTACGTCCGAGCCATCTGCCGCGGATCAGATTCTCGAGGTCCACTTCGCTCGCCCCGGCGCGCATGGCCGCGCGCAGGTCGAGGCCCTGGGTCGCGAACAGGCAGGTATAGAACTTGCCCTCGGACGACAATCTGGCGCGGCTGCAGGCGCCGCAGAAGGGCTGCGACACCGACGAAATGAAACCCACTTCGCCCGCGCCATCGTCGAACCGCCAGCGCTGCGCCACTTCGCCGCGGTAATTCTCCGCAACCGGATGCATGGGCCAACGGGCAAGGATGCGGGCGACGAGCTCGCGCGACGGCACCACCATTTCAGGCCGCCAGGCATTGCGGTTTCCGACATCCATGAACTCGATGAACCTCACGATCACGGGCTTACCGCGAAATCGTTCGACCAGATCCAGCGCCGTATGGTCGTTCACGCCCCGCTCGATGACGGCATTGATCTTCACCGGAGTGAGGCCCGCGGCGATGGCGGCATCGATTCCGTGCAGAACTTGATCGAGAGCGGCGAAACCGCCGCTCATGCGCGCGAAGATTTCCGGGTCCAGCGTATCCAGGCTCACGGTGACGCGGCGCAGACCGTTGGCGTGCAAGTCGACAGCGTGCTGGCCCAGGAGCACGCCGTTGGTGGTCAAGGCAATGTCCTCGATGCCGGGAATCATCGTCAGATCGCCGACCAGATCGGCAAGATTCGTGCGCAACAGCGGCTCGCCGCCGGTGAGCCGCAATTTACGCACCCCGAGCGCCGCGAACAGACGCGACAGCCGGAGAATCTCCTCGAACGACAGCCGGTCCTGGGATTTCAGGAAGCGGTAGTTCTCGTGAAATTTCTCCTTCGGCATGCAATAGGGACAGCGGAAGTTGCACCGGTCCATGACCGAAATGCGCAGGTCGTGCAGAGGCCGGCCCAATTTGTCGAGGGGATTACCGGCGCCTCGGATGTCGTGAATGGTGTGCTCCATGGTCTCTTTAGTCACCAGCGGTATACGCTGGTGACGAAACCCTTCGGGTACGTGTTGGGCCCCGGCGGTAATTCCACGAATCCGGCCGAGCCGGCGAGGCTCAGAAAATCGCCCGATCCGTTCGGCGGCCGCGGGGTTACCCACGGGCGCCCCCCTTCATCGTGCTCAATGGCAACCGGGAGAAAATACGCCAGAGGCGGCTGGAACGCGACCGGGGAGGCAAGGGCCAGCCGCTCCGGCGGCAGACGGCTCGTTCCCATGGCTTCCGCGATCGCTGGAATGACGTAGCGGATCAGACATATCAACGTGGAGACGGGATTTCCGGGCAAGCCGAAAACGGATTGGCCCTGCGGTCCGATGCCGAACCACATGGGTCTGCCGGGGCGCTGGGCCACGTTGTGAAACACTTCCTGTACGCCCAGCTGCACGAGCACCTTGGGAACGAGATCGAACTTGCCCATGGAGACGCCGCCGCTCAGGATCACCACTTCATGGGTGGTCAAATGCAGCGCGAGACGCTCGCGCAGGATTTCCTCGTCGTCCAATAGATGGTCATCGCCGACCCGCGCGAAGCCGCGTTTTCGCAGGGTGGCCGCGCAGGCGTATGCATTCGAACGGCGCACCTGATAGTCGGCGATGGGATCGCCCGGTTCCACGAGTTCGTCGCCGGTGGAGACGATCATGACGGCCGGTTGGCTGCTCACCCGAACTCGGGCCATCCCGGCCGATGCGGCCACAGCGATCTCGGGAGCGCGCAACAGGGTTCCGGACTTCAGCAGCAGCGCCCCCTGACGGCTGTCGCTGCCGCGCCGATGGACATTGTGATAAGGCGCCGCGGCAACGGCCGACTTCAACGACACGACGCCGTCCGCGACGTCGTATTGCTCGACGGGAATCACGCAGTCAGCCGCGACGGGAAGCACCGATCCGGTCATCACCTCGATGGCGTTTTCGCCGGAGGCCAGCTTCAAAGCGGGCGAACCGGCCGCCTGTGTGGCTTGCACACGGAAGCGGCGCTGTCCGCGGCGCAGTTGCTCGCTGTCGACCGCGATGCCATCCATAAAGACGCGGTCGTACGGCGGGGCATCCCGCTCGGCATAGATGTTCTCACGCAGCGTTCCACCGACGCACTGCGTCAAGGGCAATGATTCGATGGGCAAGCACGTCAGCCGAGAGTTGATCGCCTCTTCGGCCAGACGCGGAGTAATGAGCGTACCAGCCTGCATAATTTTCCAAAGGACGCGGCGAAGGGAATTCGCCGCGCTTAAGTTACTTGGATTCCTGACTCTTCGCCTTGAACGCCTTCAATTGTTCGTTGAATCGCCCGACGTTGGCCTGTAATTCGTCAACGGCCGCGTTGTTTTTCTGCACCAATATCTTTTGCTGTTCGTCGGCCTTCTTCTTCTCGTCCGCCGACAGTTTCTTCGGATCCTTCGGCGTGGCCGCGTCCATTTCGAGCTTGATGCATTCGAGATACGCATTCATCTCGGTGTTGTAGCGGGTGAAGTCCGTTTTCGCCGCAATCATTTGATCCTTCGTCGCCGTCGCGCCATCGGGCGGGGCATCGGGTGCGCGCGGATAGGTGCAGTCAGCCTGCGAGTGGGCAGCGAAGCCGAGGCAAAAAACGAGCGTAAGCGGTATCCAAGCCTTCATCGGAAGTCCTCTATTTTATCGGTGCAAATGTTTGGTGCAAATGTTTATTGGGGCGTCTGCGATCTTACGGCCAAGGCTGAACGCCCGCCAGCGTTCCCGGAAGCGCGCGCAAGTGCATGATTTTATGTCTCAATTTGGACCACAACTTCAGGCGATTGGTTCCCCGGACGGCCATTCGCCGCCCGGCAGGACCATTTTCCAGCCGCGTTTTCAGTCTCCAGTAGAATTCCGCCGCATGCACCGCGACTGCCCCTCAAGGTTCCGGAATGAATCCGCTCGAGTCCTTTGAACTGATCCTCGGGCTGCTGGCGATTGCGCTGGTATTGCCGATCATTGGCCGGCGCCTGCCGCTTCCGCCGGCGGCCACCCTGGTGGTCGGCGGCATGGTGCTCGCGGCGGTGCCCGGTACGCCCTCGGTGGAACTCGATCCCGATCTCATCATGGTGCTGTTCCTGCCGCCTCTCCTGCTGGCCAGCGCCTATTTCACCGTGTGGCGAGACTTTCGCGCCGAGTTGCGTCCCATCGTCCTGCTCGCCATTGGGGCCGTGACCTTTACCACGCTGTTGGTGGGTTGGGTGACCAAGCAATGGGTGCCGGCGTTGCCGTGGGGCGCTTGTTTCGCGCTGGGCGCCATCGTGTCGCCGCCGGATGCCGTTGCGGCAAAGGCGATCTTGCACGGATTGCCGCTTCCCCGGCGCATCGTCACCATACTCGAGGGCGAGAGTCTGGTGAACGACGCGTCCGGGCTGCTGCTCTACCGGCTGGCGGTGGCGGCGGTGCTGACCGGCTCCTTCCATTGGGGCGCGGCCGCCGCCTCATTCGTATGGCTGGGCTGCGGCGGAATCGCTTTCGGACTCGCCGTCGGACGGCTGATCTCGTGGGTATTCGAGCGCCGCAAGACGCCACACGAGGTGGTGCTCATCAGCTTTCTGGCGGCCTGGTTCACCTACATCGCGGCCGACCGGGTCGGCATTTCCGGAGTGCTCGCGGTGGTGAGTTCCGGTCTCGTGACGGGATGGCATCAGCACACCACGGTCACGGCGCGGGGCCGTACCGAAGCGCGGGCGGTCTGGCGCTTCATCGTTGCCATATTCGAATCGCTGGTATTCGTGCTGATCGGATTGTCGCTGCGCGGTGTGTTGGACCGCTTCGGCGGGTTGCAGCCGGCACTCGAAGCCGCCGGTCCCGTGACGCTGGCGGTGATCGCCACCGTGGTGATTTCGCGATTGCTGTGGGTGTTTCCCGGCGTTTACTTACCGCGATGGCTGTCGCCAGCGCTGCGCCGGCGCGATCCGGCGCCGCCGGCATCGAGCATCCTCGTCATTGGATGGGCCGGCATGCGCGGCGTGGTGAGCATGGCCGCAGCGCTGTCATTGCCGCATGATTTTCCCGGCCGCGACGTGGTGCTATTCGCGACTTTCGGCGTGATTGCCGCCACTGTCTTGGTTCAGGGTTCGACTCTCGGCCTGTTGATCCGATGGTTCGTCAAGCCCGCCGCCGTTAGCGAGCAAACATCAATGCTGAGCGAAAGCGCCACGCGCGCGCATGTGGCTTCTGCGGCACTCAGTGCCCTCGAGGCGCTTACCGGCGACGGTGGTCAGCCTCAGCATCCGCAACTCATCGATGAATATCGCAACCGCGTTCGCATCACGACCCGGGTTCGAGACCACGGACACGAATTCGTGGAGCGGCGCCAGGAACACTTCACGGCAGCGCTCGCGGCGGTTGCCGCCGGCCGGACCGACTTGGTGAATCTGCACCGGACGGGCAAGATCCACGACTCGATTCTCCACGCCATTGAAACGGAACTCGACCTCGAGGAGCTGCGCCTGCGTCAACTCGCCGGGCAGGGCGACGTCGCCTAAATTGCCGACAAACGCTACACTGCCGCCCGGCGCGCCCGTAGCTCAGCTGGATAGAGCACCTGGCTTCGAACCAGGTGGTCGGCGGTTCGAATCCGTCCGGGCGCACTAAAATCAAGAACTTAGACGCGGTTTTTCTCAGTGCTGTGCTATTGACCAAATTGAATAGCACAAATTTCGCGCCCCTTGTGCGCATTGCAGGGCCGTCAACTATTTGACGTATAACGTTAAGCGTTATACGCTTTTGCAAATGATTAAGGGGTTCCGGTGCAAAGATACTCGGGCCTTGTTCGAGACCGGAAAATGCAAACGCTTTGCCAATGTGAACCGCGTTGCAACGCGCAAGCTGGCTCAGCTTGATGCTGCGCAGACATTGGAATTCTTGCGCTCGCCTCCCGGCAATCGACTAGAGACGCTAGCTGGAGACCGAACCGGTCAATACAGTATTCGAATCAATGACCAATACCGCCTTTGCTTTCGCTGGACGGCAGAAGGGCCGACAGATGTTGAGATCGTGGATTACCACTAATGGTGACTGAGATGTTCAAGAATGGTATGCGACCAGTTCATCCGGGTGAAGTGCTTCTGGAGGATTTTCTCAAGCCGCTTGGCATGAGCGCCAATGCACTCGCCAAGGCACTGCGCGTGCCGACGCCGCGGATCAACGACGTTGTGCGCGGGCGCCGTGGCGTGAGCGCGGACACCGCCATGAGACTCGCCCGCTATTTTGGTGGTGATGCACGCTCCTGGCTAAACCTGCAGACGGCCCATGACTTGCGCGTGGCGGAAATTAGTAACTCAAAGCGCGTCGCTCGCGAGGTTTCGCCGGCGACTACCTAGTATGAAGCTCTGACTCCGGATCTTTCAGATTTCAGGCTACGAACCAGGTGGTTGGGAGTCTGTGGCACCGTAGGGATTATCCAGAGCGGGACTCGTCACGTATTTGACT
>WNFQ01001018.1_pt1 | contig 36000 bp, 38 predicted proteins | sample 5400171 | NCBI WGS metagenome assembly WNFQ01 (sample SAMN13153356, study PRJNA577476) | soil metagenome | isolation source: 20 cm soil under Madrone tree | place: USA:California | collected 2016-06-14
CGCGGTGCCGCTGCCCCCGTGGGTGCGCGAGGTCGAACGCCCCGACAACTGGCAGACGAGCGCCTGGGATCGGGTGGTCCGGTTACCGGCGCGGGGGCGGGGAGCTGGGGTCGAGGAGGAGCACTTCTAGGGGTTTTGGGTCCGCACCCCGACCTCGTCGAGGTGTTGCAGGAGATCGGCGGGGTCCTGATACACCCGGTACGCCCCGGCGCGCTCCAGCTCTTCCTCTCCATAGCCACCCGACAGCAATCCCACGCCGAGCGCGCGGGCGCGGCGCGCCGCCAGCAGGTCCCACACGCTGTCCCCAACCACCACGGACTCGTCGATCGGTACCCCCAGTCGCTTGGCGCCCGCGAGGAACAGATCGGGATCGGGCTTGGCGTGCTCTACCTGGTCGCGGGTCACGATCGGAACGCCAGCGGGGATGCCGAGCATGTCGAGGTTGGGCTTGGCGCTCTCCATCCGCCCGCTGGTGCCGATGGCCCACGGGACGCCCACCTTCGTCAGGTAGGCGAGCAGCTCGCGCGCCCCGGGAAGGGGACGCACCTGTGACACCTGGCGGGCATAGGCGTCGGCGTGCACGCGGCGGATCTGCGCCGCCTGCTCGGGCTTGAGTTCGCGGCCGGTCTCGCGGAACAGGGCGTTGACGAACAGGCCGCCGCTCATGCCGATGCGGCGATGGATGCGCCACACCGAGAGCTCGATGCCGACACTCTCGAGGGCTTCGCGCCAGGCCAGCACGTGCTGGTACACACTGTCGACGAGCGTGCCGTCGAGGTCGAACAGGAAGGCGGGACCGGAGGGCATGCGTCCGGTAATGTACGCAGGGTAGACTAACCCCGGGGCCATGCCCCGGGGTTAGCGGAAGACCATGTCTACTTCAACAACATGTCGTGGGGCCGCGCCTGCCCCGTCGGGAAATGCTCGAAGTCCACGTCGAACTTGGGGTCGAGCGTCATCCCGGTCGGTCCCACGTTCAGGAGCCGCACCCGGTAGGGGACTTTCCCGTCCAGGTTCGAGAGCAACGAATTGCTCACGTACAGCCGCTTGCTGTCGGGCGTGAGCTTCATCATTTGCGCCTGCGGAATGGCCACCGTGCCGACGAGCTTCGGCTGCATGGGATCGGCGACGTCGTACTGCTGCACCGCACCCCCGCCGAACAAGGACACGTACAGGAACCTGTTGTCGTACGAGATCCGCATGTCCGCCGGCAGCGAGCCGTCGGCCAGCTTGATCACGCGGTGGAAGGCGAGCTTCCCGTCATTGCCCACCTGCCAATGCCACACGCTGTTGCCGAACGCGCAGTTGATGAACCCTCCGCGTGCCGTCGGGCCGTGCAGCCAGCGGACCTCGAGCGGCGACTTGTCGAGATGCTCGACCTGGAGGACCTTGCCGGTCTTCCAGTCCCAGGCCACGACCTCGTCACCCACCTGGTCCATCGGCGTGTTGCCGGCTTTGACGGCGTGGGGATGCGCCCAGCTGGACGTGACGATCAGGTTCAGCTCCGGCTTGATCCCGACGTCGTACATGTAGTCGGGGGCGGGGAGCGCCTGCAAGAAATTGCCGTCGTTGTCGAGCTTCACCAGCGCGCCCGGCGCGCCGCCCTCCTTCGAGCCGAGCATCGCGATCATCACGCCGCCCGGGACGGCGTAGAAGGTGTGCGGGCCCGAGTAGCCCGTGCTCGCCGCGAGGTCGGGGATCGTCTTGACCAGCTTCGGGTGTTTCGGATCGGTGGCGACGTCGTAAATGAACAGTCGGTTCGAGAACAGGCCGCCCCCGAAAATTCGATCGGCGTTGGCGGTGTAGCCGAAGTGATGCGCCTCGTTCCCCGGCGATCCCGTCGGCACGGTGGCGATGACCTTTCCGTAACCTGGCGACGCGGGGTCGGCGTCGAGCACCGACAGGAAGTCGGGGTCCTTCTGATCGGCGTCGCTGGTCCAGACGTACAGGATGGACTCGTGCTGGCCCGCGGGAAGCCCTCGGACGAATACCGACTCATCTGCGGGGCCGCTCGCGACTGGGGCGATCACGAGCCCCACCGGCAGAACGGCGAACAACAACAGCAAGGTTGTGCGGTTCACAGTGGTGCCTCCTCTTAACCGCTGGTCCCAGCGAAGCTACGCGCGGGGCATGAGGCTGCAAGGCAAGTTGCCGCTCGCCTGCTCGAGGGCATATTACCACAATGAAACGCTCCACCGCCCGGGCGCAGTAGTGCGACTCGACTTCTCCGGGGCGCCCGAGATCGCCGCGCCCCCCGACCAGGTGTGGAAGCGGCTGCTCGATCACGAGTTCGTGGCGTCGGTGGCACCGGGGGTCGAGTCGGTGGAGCCGATCGACGACCGGCACTTCAAGGTGGTTTCGGGGTTCGGCGTGGGTGCCGTAAAGGTGAGGTTTCAGCTCGACGTCGAGCTGTCGGACGTGAACCCGCCCAAGAGCCTCAGGATGTCGGCCCACGGCAAGGCGCCCGGCTCCGGCGTGGAGGTGAGCACCACGCTCGAGATCGAGCCCATCCCCCCCAACCGGTCCCGCCTCAAGTGGAGCGCCAGCTCGGAGGTCCGCGGCACGGTGGCGAGCGTAGGGGCCCGCCTGTTGAAGGGCGCCGCTAAGAAGCTTACGGAGAGCTTCTGGGACAAGTTCGCGGCCCGCGTCGGCGAGGCGGAGCGGTCCAAGTAGATTTCAAGCGATGAAACAGTGGCTTGAGACGAGAGAAGTCCTCGACTTCCTCACCCGCGCCCGGGCGGAGGGGAAGCGCGCCGCGCTCGCCACCGTCGTGCGGGTGCGCGGCTCGGCGTACCGCCACGAGGGGGCGAAGCTCGTGGTCGCCGAGGACGGCAGCACTGCCGGCAACGTCAGCGGCGGCTGCCTCGAGCAGGATGTGCGCGAGGTGGCGCTCCACGTGATCCGCGCCGGGGAGCCCCAGCTCCGCAGCTACTGCTCGAGCGCCGACGAGGTCGCCGCCTGGGATCTCGGGGTCGGATGCGAAGGACAGGTCGACGTGTTCGTGGAGCTGGCGGAGCCGCGGCCGAGGGAACGGGCGCTCCTGGATGACCGCCGCTCGTTCGTGGTCTGCACGCTGCTCGATGGGAAACGGGAAGCGGGAAACGGGAAACGTGTTGTCGTGACCGCCGAGGCTGCGGAGGGCGACCTGGGCTCCGCCGACCTGAATCGTAAAGCCACCACCCGAGCCCGCGAGCTGCTCGAGACCGGGGAATCTGGCATCCACGAAATCGGCGGCCGTTCAATCTTCTTTGACGTCCTGCTTCCTCCACCTCAACTGATGGTCCTGGGTGCGGGCGACGATGCGCGGCCGCTGGCGCGCTTTGCCGCTGACGTCGGCTTTCGCGTGGTCGTGGTCGACCGGCGCCCCGGATTCCTGACCGTCGACCGTTTCCCAACCGCGGCGGCGCTCATTCAGAGCGCGGGCGACGAGCTCGCCGCGGCGCTGCCGCTCGACGCCGAGTGCTACGCCGTCGTGATGAACCACAACTTCGCGGACGATCAGGCGTACGTGCGCGCCCTCGTGAAGACGCCGGTCGCCTACGTCGGGATGCTGGGCCCGCGCCAGCGCACCGAGCGGATCCTGCGAAACCTGATCACCGAGGGGCCGGTGGACGAGGGGCGGGTGTACGGGCCAGTGGGGTTGGACATCGGGACCGACGGCGCCGAGCAGGTGGCGCTGGCGGTCATCGCGGAGATTCTCGCGGTGCGCTCCGGTCGGCGGGCCCGGTCGCTGCGGGAGCGCCGGGCCGCGATCCATGCCCCGACCGACTGAGCCGCTGCGCGTTGCCGGGGTGATCCTGGCGGCGGGCGCGTCGCGCCGTATGGGCAAGAACAAGATGCTGCTCGAGCTCGAAGGCGAATCGTTGATCCGCCGAGCCGCGCAGCGCGCCCTCGGGGCGGGGCTGTCGCCGCTGGTGGTCGTGATCGGCCACGAGGCGGACCGCCTGCGCGCCGAGCTGAAGAACCTCCCGCTCGAGTTCGCGGTCAATCCCAACTACACCGGTCCCACCAGCGGCTCTTTGCACCAAGGCCTGAACGCGCTCGGCCCGGATGTCGACGCCGTCGTCGTGATGTTGGGCGACATGGTGTGCGTGACCGCGGACACGCTCGCTATGTTGATCGCGGCGGCGCGCGGGACCGATGCACCGCTCGTCGTGTCGCGGTACGGCGACGTCACCGCGCCGCCGCTGTTGTTCCGGCGGGCGCTGTTCGGCGAGCTCCTCGCGTGGACGGGGGAGGGGTGCGGCAAGGCGGTCGTGCAGGCACACAAGCACGAAGCGATGTATGTGGATCGGCCGGTGACGTTGCTCACAGACGTGGATACGCCGGAGGACTTCGCGGCCGCCATTGCCGCTCGGCGTCCCACGGGCTAGTGTGAGGTGAGCAGTGTCCGCAGTTCAATGCCGGCGCCGGTGCGTGGTGGCCGTGGTTCAGCAGGTTGCAATGGTTGGGGGCCATCACATGAGCACCGAGTCCAGCGACTTTCCCAGTCGGCTACGCGCGCACGTGGAGCTGCAAGGCGCAATTCTCACCCCTGAAGAGCTGTCCCACGTTGGGGAGTGTTACCCACGCTGCCGCGGGAAGGACCACTGGGACGTGCGCGAATACGCCAGCGTCACCGGTATTGGCGCCCGCGAGTATCGCGTCGTGCGGGGCACTAGCACCTTGGATGTATACCGCACCACCGAGCGGGACCACGCGAGTGCCGTGCGGTCGGCGCTGAACGAGCTCGAGTCTCAGGATATTCGTACCGAGAAGCCCCCTCAAAACATCTCTAGCTGATCCGCCACCAGGCTCCTGAGCTTCTCCAACAGTTTGACCATCGCCCACGTGTCCCGCTCACAGTAGCGCAGCAACGCCTCCCGCAGCGCCGCGCGCTCGGGCCCCTGCATCTGGTCGCCCTGGAACATCAGCCGCTGCAGCTCGACCGTCGCCGCTTCGCCGTCTTGAACCTTGAGATCCGAATAGGATAGCCCCGGCACCAGCGCCGGCAGCGTCTTCTTGATGCTGAACCCGCCCGCGAAGTCCGGGTGGTACACATGTCTCCGGATCACAGGCAACAGGTCCACGAGGCGCTTCTCGATCCGCTCGAGCTCCTTGGCCAGGTGCGGCGCCCCCTCCCGCAGCCGCTTGATGCACTCGCGCTCGAAGCTCGCGTGATACGCCACGACCTTGCGTGCCCCCGCGCACGCCTCGACCACTGCCTCGGCGAGTCCCGGCCGCGGATCCTCCGGCCCGCCGGCGATCCACTGATGATGCACCAACCCACCGCCCCGCTCCTCGGCGTGCACGCTGAACTGCACCGGCACCTGCTGCCACGGCCGGCACCTCGGCCACCGTGGGATCGCGAGGCTCACCGTCTCGAAATCGAGAAACGCGAGCGGCGACGTGAATTGGGCGAGCGCCCTCGTGAGCGTCGGCTCCACGACCATGCGCCCCGTCTGCACCGCCTTCACCTGGCGCGCGTGGATCAGCGAGAGCTCGAGGTCCGATGGGAGATCGTAAATCGTAGCGTACCCGTCGGCCTCGAGCTCGAGCGCCCGCTTGCGCTCGATGCGGTATAGCTTGCTCACGTGGTGATCGGGGAGCTTGGGCCAGCAGCGCTCGATAAATGGACAGTCGTGAGGCGTCGTGCAGTGGTCGCCGATTGCTACGTCGGGAAGGGGCCCCTCGAGCATCCGCTGTTGCGCCGCGAGCTCGTCAGGCACGCCGATCAGCGCCGCCTCCACCAGCGCCGTGACATCCTCCCGTACGAAGAGATTGGACAGATCGGGGAAGCGGCATTCCGGATTGAGATGCATCACCTCGGCCCGCTCGACCTGAAGACCCGCACGCCGCAACACATGCACCTGCACCGTCGCGTCGGGTAAGTGCTCCGGCTTGCGGCTGTTCGACGCCTTCACCTCGATCACCGTGTGGCCCCGGGACGTCCGCTCCAGAATGTCGACCCCCACGTAAGTCTCGTCCGCCAAGAACCAGGCCTCGTAGATCGCCGGGAGGTCGCGGCTCAGGGCTGCGCGCGTGGCCGCCACCTTGTTATCGTGCTGATAGACCGGGAGATCGATCAGCTCGCCCCCGGAGACGTAGCCCCGCGCGCGCTCGCCCACTTCCCGCCCTTGCGCGAACAGGTTCTGCTGCCCCGGCGTCGGGGACAGCTCCGGCGCGTCGGGCTCGTGCACCCGCCACCACAGCTGCTTATGACACTGGAGGCCGGACAGATAGCGCGACTTGGAGAGCCGGAGGGACCCAGACGGCATGCTGCAACGTAACCGATAACTCGCTACCGGACGCATACTTCCCGCTTCCCGTGACGCCGGCCTGCTTGACGCGGGGGTGGGTCGATCCCTATAGAGTGATCGCCTGCGTGCGGAGGAACGATGTCGCTACGCGTAGTGCTGGCCGACGATCACGTCGTGCTGCGACAGGGCGTGCGTGCCCTGCTCGAACGGAACGGCTTCGACGTGGTGGCCGAGGCGTCCGACGGCAGGGCGGCGGTCGAGCTGGCGCGGGAGCATGAACCGGACGTCGCGGTGCTCGACATCATGATGCCGCTCCTGAACGGCATCGATGCCGCGCGCCAGATCGTCGAGGCGCGGCCCGGCATCCAGGTCGTGATGCTCACGGCGCTCGAGCAGGAGCGCCTGGTGACGGAGGCGGTCCGCGCCGGCGTGCGGGGGTTCGTGCTCAAGACCGAGGCGGGCGAGGACCTCGCCCAGGCCATCCAGCAGGTGTCGCGCGGCGGGTTTTACGTCGGGGCGGGCGTCTCGCAGGCCGTGGTGGATGCCTGCCGGGCCGCCGGGGCGGAGGACCGCAGCCGGCTGACCTCCCGGGAGCGCCAGGTCGCGCAGCTCGTGGCCGAAGGCAAGTCCACCAAGCAGGTCGCCGCGCTGCTCGCCATCACCCCCAAGACCGCGGAATTTCACCGCGCGCGCGTGATGAAGAAGTTGAACATCCACGACGTCGCAGGCCTGGTGCGGTACGCGATCCGCGAAGGCCTGATCGTTCCCTGACCCGGGTGTTCTCCCGGCCGCACCTAGGGTTTCGCCGGGTTCTCCCCCGTGGCGCCGTCGCCACATTCACGTAGTATGGCTCCGCGCACGCCGTTCACCCGTTCGCCGGTGGTGCTCGTCGCGAACGCCGGCACGTGGCTCAACCAGGCGCTCGACAGCATGCTCGAGCCGCTGGGGTATCGGGTCGTGTCGGTGGCAACCGGACGCGAGCTCCTGGACCGGGCGCCCGCCGCGCGGCCCGACGTCGTCCTCATGGACGCGAACCTCCAGGACCTGGATAGCGTCGCGGTGTGCCGCGCTCTCCGCCAGAATCGGTCGGTCTCCTGGCACACGCCGATTTTCATGCTCACGTCGACGCCGCCGACCAAGCAGCAGCGGCTCGCCGCGCTCGAGGCCGGAGCGTGGGACTACCTGAGCCTGGTGGTCAACGCCGAGGAGCTGGCGCTGAAGCTGGACGCCTTCACCCGCGTCAAGCTCGAGACCGATCACGCGCTGGACGAAGGCGCCGTGGACCCTGTGAGCGGGTTGTACACGATGCGTGGGCTGGAGCGGCGCGCCCGCGAGCTCGTCTCGGACGCGTTCCGCCGTCACGCGCCGCTCGCCTGCGTGGCGCTCGCCGTCGAGCTGGAGCGGCAGGATGCCAATCCCGCGCGACTCGCGGCGCCACCCGTGGCGGTCGCGTACGCCGCGCACATCCTCCAGGCGCGCGGACGCACGTCCGACGCGATCGGCCGCCTTGGCCGAAGCGAGTTCGCGGTGCTGGCTCCCTCGACCGCGCCCGAAGGGGCGGTGCGGATGGCTCGACGACTCACGCAGGCGCTCGAAACTGCAGGCCCCAGACCTGCGGGGCTGCCCCCGCTGTTGGTCCGGGCCGGCTACGAGGCCGTGTCCGACCTGCACGCGACGCCGCTCGCGCCCGACCGCCTGCTGGAGCACGCCGGCGCCGCGCTGATCCAGGCGCGCGCCGCGGGAAACGGTGAGCGGATCCGAGCCTACCAGGAGTAGATTACCCGCTCCATGATCAGGTTGCCGTAACGTGTCGGCGGCGGTCGCGATCGCGATCGTCGTGCTCGTCGTGCTGCTCGCGCTGCTGCTCCTGCGGGGCAGCGCGGATCAGACGCGCGCGCTGCGCGATGTGCACGAGCGGCTCGGGGCGCTCGGTGAGGCGACCAAGCGCCTCGAGATGATGGGCACCGCCGTGACCGACGTGCAGCAGCTGCTCCAGGTCCCGAAGCTGCGCGGCACGATCGGCGAGGTCTGGCTCGAGGAGCTGCTGCGACAGATCCTCCCGGCCTCCCACTACCAGATGCAGCATGCGTTTCGATCCGGTGAGAGGGTGGACGCGGCCCTCAAGCTCGGCGACCGCCTGGTACCCGTGGACGCGAAGTTTCCGCTCGAGGCGTGCCAGCGGCTGCTCACCGCGACCGGCGCCGAAGCCGAGCGCGAGGCGCGCGCGTTCGCGCGCACCCTCAAGGAGCGGATCGACGAGATCGCCGACAAATACATCCGTCCGGACGAAGGCACCTATGACTTCGCGCTGATGTACATCCCGGCCGAGAACGTGTATTACGAGGCGGTGCTGCGCGCGGAAGATCCGGGGGATGCGAAGAGCGTCCTCGGGCACGCCTTGCGCCGGCGCGTGATCCCCGTGTCGCCCCACACCTTCTACGCCTATCTGCTGGTGATCCTCCACGGGCTCAAAGGGATGCGGGTGGAGCAGCAGGCCCGCGAGATCCAGGAGCAGCTGGGCGGTCTGCGCCAGCAGTTCGAGGCGTTCTGGACGGCGTTCCAAACGGTCGGCGCGCACCTCGCGAACGCCCAGAAGCGCTTCGAGGAGAGCGAGCGGCACGCGGGGCGGGTCCAGGAGCGGTTCGAGCGGATTGCGGGTGCGGATGATGGGGCCGACCCGGGGGAACCTGGACGCGTGCGCGACGGTTCCGGGTGAATGCAAGTCTTCGTCACGGGCGCCACGGGGTACATCGGGTTCGCGGTCGCGGCGGCGCTGCGGCGTGGAGGTTATCGGGTCTGGGGACTCGCCCGGAGCGAGGCCAAGGCGCGCCGCCTTGCACGGCACGAGATCGAGCCGGTTATCGGTGACCTGGCAGACCCGAAGACCTATCTCGAGGTCGCCAGCGACTGTGCCTTGCTGGTCCATACCGCGTTCGACTACGCGGCGGACGGGGTGGCCAAGAACAAGACGGCCATCGACACGCTGCTCGACGCCGGGCGCCGGGGCGCCAAACCCAAGACGCTCGTCTTCACGAGCGGTGCCTGGGTGTACGGCGACACGGGCGACCGCATGGTGGACGAGACGACCCCGCCGAATCCCCCGAAGCTCGTTGCCTGGCGACCGGCTCACGAGCAAATGGTGCTGCAGGCCGCCGGCGTGCGGGGCCTGGTCGTCCGACCCGGAGACGTGTACGGCGGCCCCGGCGGTCTGACCGGCCAGTGGTTCGCCGGACCGAGTACGGGGAAGCCGCCGTTGGTCGTGGGGGATGGTCGAAACCGGTTACCGATGGTTCATATCGATGACCTGGCCGACGCGTACGTGCGGATCGCGGAGAGCGGCCTCACGGCTGAGATCTTCAACGTGAACGATCAGTCGCGCTTTACGGTACTCGAGATGGCGACGGCGGCCGCACGAGCGGCCGGCTATGAGGCCGAAGTCCGCCCGACGCCCCTCCCCGAAGCCCGGAAAACCCTGGGCGACTTTGCCGACGCACTCGCCTTGAGCCAGCACGTCGATGCCCGGAAGGTCGCCCGCGTGCTCGGCTGGCAGCCGCGTCACGTGGGGTTCCTGGACGAGGCGGCCGCGTACTACCGGGCGTGGAAGGCCCACCAGGATTGATGCCCCCCGAATGGGTCGTTGACTTGGACGGCCGCCACTTATTAGGCTTTTTGCAATGACGCAACAGCCCACGCGTGTCTCGATGTGGCCGAATCGCACCTGTTGTCACGGTCTGCGAATTGCGGAGCGTGATTGGAGGCGTGGGATGTAAGGCGTAGCAGTCGATCGACCTGGGTGAGACCGACGCCCCCGCGCCACAAGGCTCAAGCGAGGGGGCGTCGGCGTTTTTTCAAGGAGCTCAAGGCATGGTTGTGCTACTCGTGACAGGAAAACTGCTGCTGACCGTGGCGAGCGCCGGGTTCGGCGCGTCCCTCGGATTTGCCGTCAAGCACTGGCTGGATCAGCGCGAGCAGGTCGAAGACTAGAGGGCCGCTACTTCACTGCGAGCGGGACCTGCACGATGGTCTCGCCCCAGTGCAGGTTCAGGAACGCCCGATCCGCGTCGGCGGCCGGGAAGTAGAACGCCAGTGATTCCATGAACGGTCCCCCCGTCTGCGGCTTCACCTTGAGCCGCAGCGCGTCCTGGGCCTCGCCGGGGTAGGGGATGTGGAATACGTCCGCCGCTCGGCTGAAAATGAGGGTCCACTCGCCGGGGCCGGGAATCGCCCAGATGCTGTACTTCCCGGCCGCGAGCGGCTGGCCGCCGACCACCATGTCCCTGGTCAGCGCGATCGTGGTGGCCGTGTCGGCACCCGGACACCACACCTTGCCCCACGGCACGACTCCCCCGCTCCCGAACAGCGTCCGGCCCCGCGCGTTGGGCCGGTTGTAGACGATCATCACCTGAGTCGTGCCGAGGATCTGGGTCACCGTGGCGTGCTGACTCTTCGGGGCCTGCGCCGCTAGAGCGGCCGGCGGGAGGAGCATTACGGCGGCGAGCGCCGCGCACCGCGGGCTCATCGCTTCTCCGCCACCACGGGATTTCGCAGCACCCCGACCCCGGGAATCTCCACTTCGACCACGTCGCCGGGCGCGAGCGGCCCCACGCCGGCGGGCGTTCCGGTGGCGATCAAGTCTCCCGGCTCGAGCGTCATGACGTGCGAGACGAACGACACCAGCGCGAGAATGGAAAACACCATGTCGGGCGCCCGGCCGTGCTGGCGCCCGTTGCCGTTCACCCGGCAGAACACCTCCAATTTGTCGAATCGCCACGGGTCCACCGGCACCACCCGCGGCCCGACGGGACAGAACGTGTCGAACCCTTTGGCCCGGGTCCACTGCTCTTCGGTCCGCTGCAGGTCGCGCGCGGTGACGTCGTTCACGCACGTGATCCCGGCGATGCCGGCGCGCGCCTGGTCTTCCGTAGCGCGCCGCAGCGCGCGTCCGATCACGACGCCGATCTCGCCCTCGAAGTCGACCTGCTGCGATTCCGGCGGCAGCACGATCGCCGCGCCGTCTCCGATCACGGCCGTGGGCGGCTTGAAGAACAGCAGCGGCTTGGCGGGCACCGTGTTCCCCAGTTCGGCAGCGTGATCCCGGTAGTTCCGCCCGATCCCGATGATCTTGCCCGGTCGCGCGACGCTCACGAGCGCGCAAGCTCCGCTAACGCTCCCACGGCGGCGTCCAGCTCGTCCTCCGTGTTGTAGTAGTGCGGCGAGAAGCGGAGCACCGTGCTGGCGCCCTTCTCGTCCATGTCCAGCACCCCCGACGTCCGATCCGCGGAGCTGGCGTTGATGCCTCGCTGCCGGAGCCGCAGCTTGAGGTCTGCGGCGTCCCGGCCCGCCACGTCGACGGTCACGATGGCGCACCGCTCCCGCCCGCGATCGAGCACCCGCACGCCCGGAATCTCCGCGAGCTGCGGGCGCAGCAGCGCCGCGAGCCCGCGGGCACGCTCGCGGCCGGCTGAGCCCACGCCGAGGGCATAGCGCGCCGCCGCCCCCAGACCCGCCACCAACGCGTAGGCGAACTCCCAGGTCTCGAAGCGGCGCGCGTCGTCGGCGAGCCGGAAGGAGTCGGGATCGGTCCAGTCCGCTCCCCGCATGTCGAGGAACAACGGGAACGCCCCGCGCTCGAGCATCCGGTCGGACACATAGAGGAACCCGATACCACGCGGGCCGCGCAGGAATTTCCGTCCGGCGCCGGCCAAGAAATCGCAGCGCAGCGCGGCAACGTCCACCGCCAGCTGTCCCACTGCCTGACAGGCGTCGATCAGGTACGGCACGCCCAGCTCCGCGCACACCGCTCCCACGGCGGCAGCGTCCTGCACCAATCCCGAATTGGTGGGCACCCACCTGAGGGCGACGAGACGCGTGCGCGGGTGGCCCGCGAGCCGCCGCACGCTCGCCGGATCGACGCCGCCTTCGGGGAGGTCGTCCGCGCGCACCGTCTCGACGCCCGCGCGGCGAGCGAGCGACAGGTACGTCAGCTGGTTCGAGGGATAGTCGGCACGCGTCGTCACGATGCGGTCGCCCGGACGGAAGTCGAACGCGGACACCGCCTGACTGAATGCCACGGTCGCGTTCTCGACGATGGCCACGTTCCTGGCCGTGCCGCCCAGCAGTCGCCCTAGCAGCTCGTACGTCTCGCGCACGCGGGGCTCCGCTTCGTCCCCCGCCTCGTAACCGCCGATCGTTGCCTCGCGCTCGAGGTGCCCGGTAACCGCCTGGAGCACCGCCTGGGGCATCAGCGCGGCACCCGCGTTGTTGAGATGAATTCGGTCCCGGCATCCCGGCGTCTCGCGGCGCCAGCGGTCGAGCTCGGCGGGGGTCGAACGCAGGGAGGGGGAGGTTCGGGCGGTCATCTCGGGAAAGCTCGCGGGAACACGGGGCAGGCTCAAGGTGCGCCAGTGCGCGTGCTAGAACAGATTTCGCACCACAAACCACACATTCGCCGGTCGCTCCGCGAGCCGCCGCATGTACCACGGGAACCAGTGCGTCCCGTAGCTGATCAGCACCCGCACCGGCACCCCCTCGCGCTGGAGTGCGCGCTGCCTGGCGGCGCCGATGCCGTAGAGCATGTGCACCTCGTACGCACCGGGCGCGGCCCCGACTGCCAGGGCCCGGTCACGCAGCCGCGCGATGAGGCCGCTATCGTGCGTGCCGAACACCGCACGCGCCTCGCCTTGGGCGGCGCGCTCGAGCAGCCGCCCGGCGAGCACGGCGTAGGCGGCGTCTACATCGCGCTTTTTCGGAAGCGCCACGTCCGGAGGCTCGTTGTAGGCGCCCTTCACCAGTCGGATGGCGGGCGCGAGCGGCAGGAGTGCCTCCAGGTCGGCCGGCGTGCGGCGCAGATAGGCCTGCAGGCAGACGCCGATGCCCGCGTGGGCGGCGCGGACGGCCTGGAACAGCTCCAGCGTTGGGTCCACATAGCGCGACTCCTCCATGTCGATCCACAGAAACGACCCGGCGGCCGCCGCGCGTGCCGCGAGCGCCAGCAGGTCCTGGAGGCAGGCTTTGGGATTCCGGTCGAGGCCCAGGTGGGTGAGCTTGACGGAAATCTCCGTGGGCAGCTGGCGCACCCGGATGTCCTCGAGCACCCGCAGATAGTGATCGCGTACGCCGGCGGCCTCGTCGCGGCTCGTGACCTGCTCGCCGAGCTGGGTGAGCACGCTGCCCAGGCCCTCCCGGGCCAGGTCCGCGGCGGCGGCGAGCGCCGCGCCGACGTCCTCCCCGGGCATGAATCGCCGCACGGCGCGGCGGAAGAACGCGCGCTGGGACAGCTGCCGGGCGAGCCAGGCGCTGCGGGACGCGCGCAGCAGCAGGCGACGGGAGAGGGACATGGGAAGCCAAGAAACAGGGGGACGCAAGTCGGGGGAAGGGGGTTGCCCGGTGCCTCATGTGATGATACAATTGTATCATTCATATGATACTGCTACGGTGGCTTGGTCGGATCTGGAACGCGCTCGCCGCTCCGCCACCGGCGCGACTCCCGGGGCCGCGCGCGCTGCCCTCCTACGCGCGGATGGGCCGCTACATCGCGGGCGGGGCGGCGCTCGATCCCCGCGTCGACCTCCTCGTGCGGCAGCTCGCCGCCGAGCTGTCGGGGTGCCGCTGGTGCATCGAGCACGGCCTCCATCGGTGGCGTAAAGCGTTTCTCCCCGTCGCGCAGCTCGGGGCGTTGCGACACTACGCTGCGAGCCCGCTCTTCTCCTCGCGGGAGCGCGCCGCGCTCGCGTTCACCGTAGCGGTGTCGCGCTACGCCGACGGGGCGGGTGGCATTCCCGACGCGGTGCTCGCCGAGCTGCGCTGCCATTTCTCCGAACAGGAAGTCGCCGCCCTGACGCTGGCCGTGGCCGGCGAGCACTTCTTCAATTCCACGACCGGTGCCCTCGGCGCCGACGCGCGCTCTGCTGGCGCGGCGGTCGGCGAGCCGGCGGTGGGGACGCGGCGCGCCGGGGGGGGCACCGCGATGCGGAACCTGTGGTGACCGAGCGGCGCGCGGGCGGCCAAGCCGCGAAGCGTCCCCCGTCAGAGACTCCCGGAGGACGCTGGCTCCTCCTCATCCACCAGCTCCCGCCCAAGCCGGACTACTTCAGGGTGAAAATCTGGCGCCGGCTGCAACGGATTGGCGCGGTGGCGATCAAGAATTCCGTTTATGTCCTGCCCCACACGGAGCAAGCGAGCGAGGACTTCCAATGGCTGCGTCGCGAGATCGTGGCCGGAGGCGGCGAGGCTTCGGTCTGCCAGGCGGCGTTCGTGGATGGCCTGTCGGACAGGCAAATCGAGGCGCTGTTTCGAGCGCAGCGCGACGCCGAGTACGCGGAACTCGCGCGCGCGGCCGCCGAGGTCGCACGCGAGAGTGGGGGTGGGGGTGAGTCGTCAGGCGAGGTGGCGCGCCTCGAGCGCCGGCTCGCGGAGATCGCGGCGCTCGATCACTTCGGCGCGCCGGGGCGGCGCGCCGCGGAGGCGGCGTTGAACCGGGCGCGCGGCGGGCACAAGCCTGCCGGCCGGCCTCGAACAGTCGCCGCCCGGCCCACGCGCGCGGTCCACGGACGCACCTGGGTGACCCGGAGCGGCGTGCATGTGGACCGGATCGCCAGCGCCTGGCTCGTCCGCCGTTTCATCGACCCGAAAGCACGCTTCCGGTTCGTCGCGGCCCAGGATGCCCGCACTGCCGCGGATGAGCTGCGCTTCGACATGTTCGAGGCCGAGTACACGCACGAGGGCGACCGCTGCACCTTCGAGACGCTGGTGGCGCGGTTCGGACTCGCCGACCCGGGGCTGGCCGTCATCGGCGAGTTGGTGCACGACATCGATTGTAAGGATGGCAAGTTCGGGCGCAGCGAGACGGCGGGGCTGGAGCGGATGATCGCCGGCATTGTGCGACGGCACAGCGGCGACGACGCCCGGCTCGAGCGCGGCGCTGCCGTGCTCGACGATCTGTACGAAGCCTTTCGGGGACTGAGAGGCTAGGGCGTTAGCCCGCTGCCGCCCAGCTCGGAGCCTCGACCCGGCGGTCGCCGTTCACCCGGCGCTCGGGGCCGGCCCAACCCGCGGCATCCACGAGCGCGAGCTGGCGGCGCTCGGCCTCCCGCCGGCGATCGAGGGCGGAATGACGACCACTCGTCGCGGAACCATTCGCGCGACGCGCGCACCGCCGCGGCGGCTCCTTCCTCGGCCTCGAACAGCGCCATGAAGGTCAGGATGTCGTTCCCCGCGTCCAGCAGATGGCACGAAATGAAGCCCGGGAGGTCGCGCAGGATGGGGACAAATCCCTTTTCTGCGTAGTGGGCCGCCTGCCGCACCGTGCCCAGCCTCACCCGATATCGCCTGATCACTCCGTGCATGAGCCCCCCTTCGTGTTCAGTTCATGCGAGCGCGTCGGTGGGCAATCGCAAGTCCCGCGCCCCCGTGCGCACGTAGCAGCGGTGTTCCCCCCGGTGACCCAACGCACGCTCGGGCGACCGAACCAACCACAAAACTGGTGCCGCCCCGTTACAGGTCACCGGTCTGGGCTCAAGAGACCGGGCCTGCGCTGGCGAAAAGGACCACAGGGTGAGGCTAGCGGCCCGGGCGTTCCCGGTCAAGCGCCGCCAGCCTCCCCTCTGGGTTGTGTTCAGCCTTCGACGATGATGAGGTATTTCGAGTTGGCCCAGAACTTCGCCGGGTCCGAAATCTTCACCGCGTGTCCGCTGATCTTGCCGTCGTGGTCCGGCGGCGTCTCGAGCGCGGACGTGTCCTGCCGCGACACGATGCGGTACTCCTTGTCGGACGCGGGCAGCGGCAGCTCCGTGAAATGACGCCGGTCTGCGACGGTGAATACACCGGGATCGAGGTTGCGCGCCGGCACGAGCGTCTTCCCGCTCTTCCAGAGGACGAAGAGGAACCGGGCGCCGCCCTCCTCCTGGATAATCCCCTTCTGCTCGAGCTCGTCCTTGGTGCCGACCACGTAATAGACCGTGTTCGAGATCGTGGACATGTTCTCGAGCGTGTCCCGGAGCGCCGAGTTCTCAGCGGTGAGCGTCTCCACCTGAAGCGTGAGCGCGTCGATCGTCTCCTTCTGATTGTCGATCACGCCCTGGAGGTTCTGCATCGTCGACGCGAGCTCGTTCCGCAGGCTGTCGGAGAGGCTGGTGAGATCCTTGATACGCTGCTCGCTCTCCTTGAGCCGCGGCTCCAGCTCCTTCACCCGCGTGGTCATGTAGCGGATTTTCTGGATCAGCGTGTCGCGCGATGCGCGGAGCGGCGACTCGCCGGATACCTTGAGTGCTCGCGCCGGGACGTTCACCCTCGCAAGCTCGCGGCTGATCTCGCTCACGAGGCGGGTGTTCTCCGCGACCTCCTGCATCAACCGGTCGCGTTGGGACGACGCCTGGGACAGGCTGTCGATGCGCGCCTGTACCTCGGGGGACGGTCCCTGCTTGCACCCTGCGGCGACGAGTAGCGCGATGGGGAGCCATGCGCCGCGCACAAGGCGACGGCAATTGCGGGTCATCTTTCTCCGGGCCACGCGACTTACGTCCTCTCGCGCTGGCTGTTCCTCCGCCTGCTCGGCGTCGTGTACTTCGTCGCCTTTGTCTCGCTTGCGCTGCAAATCACGGGCCTCGTGGGCGAGCACGGCATTCTGCCGGCGGGCGGGTTCCTCCAGGGGGCGCACGTCGCCTACGGGGGCGCCGCCTACCGGCTGTTCCCCACGCTGTGCTGGCTGGGCGCGAGCGATGGAGCGCTCCACGCGCTGGCTTGGGCCGGCGCGGCGCTCGCCCTGCTGCTCGTGGCGGGGGTCGCCCAGGCCCCGGTCCTCCTGCTCCTCTGGCTCTGTTACCTGTCGCTCGCCGTGGTCGGCCAGACCTTCCTCTGGTTCCAGTGGGACGGGCTGCTGCTCGAGACGGGGCTCCTGGCGGTGCTGTATGCGCCCACTCAGCTGTGGCCCAGTCTGGCGCGCGAGCGCGCGCCTTCCGCGGTCGCGCGGTGGCTCGTGTGGGCGCTCGTTTTCCGGCTCATGTTCCTCTCAGGGTTAACGAAGCTCGCGAGCGGCGATCCCGGGTGGCTGCACTTCACCGCGCTCGACTACCACTTCTGGACTCAGCCGTTGCCCACGTGGCCGGCGTGGTACGCGCACTGGCTCCCCGAGTGGATCCACCGGGGGATGACGCTCGCGATCATCGCGATCGAGCTGCTCGTCCCATGGCTCATTGCGGTTCCCGAGCGGTGGCGCGGGCGGGCGGCGCGCCGCACGGCGTGCGGGCTCCTGGTACTGGGCCAGCTCGCGATCGCGCTCACGGGCAACTACGGGTTCTTCAACCTGCTGGCGATCGTCTTGTGCCTGTCGCTGCTCGATGACGCTGTGCTGGGGCGCGTGCTGCCGCTCCGGCTCGCGGCCGGCGACCCGGAGCCCCGCTGGAAGCAGTATGCGATCCGCGGGCTCGGATCGTTGCTCGCGTTGCTCGCCGCGCTTGCCTTCGCGCGCGAGATCGTACAGACGGTGCCCGGCACGCGCGGCGCGCTCGCCAACCCGCTGCTCGACGCGGTGGAGCCACTGCGCTCGGTGAACGGGTATGGATTGTTCCGCGTGATGACCACGGAGCGCTTCGAGATCGTGATCGAAGGCGGCGCCGACACCGTGCAGTGGCGCGAGTATCGCTTCCGCTGGAAGCCGGGCGATCCGGCCCGCCCCCCGCCCTTCGTGGCGCCGCACATGCCGCGGCTCGATTGGCAAATGTGGTTCGCGGCGCTCAACCCGGAGGGCGCCCGGGACTGGCTCGTGCCTTTGCTCCGGCGCCTGCTGGAGGGGACTCCCGAAGTGCTCTGGCTGCTGGGCGAGAACCCCTTTCCGGGCGCGCCACCCCGCTACGTGCGGCTCGTCTATTACCGCTACCGTTTCAGTACGCCGACCGAGCGGGCCACGGGCGGCGGGTGGTGGCAGCGGGAGCGGGTAGGGTATCTGACGGAGCCGCTGTCGTTGGGGGAGCCGCCCCGTTGATTCCGCTTCTATCCGGCTTATCTTCCCGCCTCTTCTAGAGAGCGTTCCGTAATGAAGGCAACCGACATTCGCCGCGGGCACGTCATCATGATCGACGGACAGCCCTGCCGCGTCATGGATTTCACCCACCGCACGCCGGGCAACCTGCGCGCCTTCGTTCAGGTGCGGTTCCGCAACCTCGTCACCGGGAACACCTTCGACACGCGTCTTGCCGCCACCGACTTCGTGGACGAGGCACCGCTCGAGACCAAAGAGTTCCAGGTCTTGTATCGCGATCAGGGCAGCGTGCACGTGATGGACACGACGAACTACGAGCAGCACACCCTCGACGCCGAAGCGGTGGGCGATCACGCCGACTGGCTGCAGCCCGAGATGCACATCCAAGTGGAGTGGCTGAACGGTCGCCCCGTGGGCATCGAGCTCCCGTCGGTTGTAGAGCTCACCGTCGTGCAGACTTCTCCGGTCATGCGCGGGGCCACGAAGACGGCGAGCACCAAGCCCGCCAAGCTCTCGAACGGCGTGACCATCCAGGTGCCCGAGTTCATCTCCGAAGGTGAAAAAGTGCGGGTGGACCCTCGCCAGGGCGCATATTTGGAGCGCGCCAAGTAGGGCCCGCCCGATTGGGTAGGGCATGGGAGCAGCCGCGCACGTAAATTTCCTGGCAGTGCCGACCCCGGGGGGCTCGCCCCGGGGTTTCGTTATCACGGACAGGATCGTCTATGCACTCGGCCGCACGGCTCGACACGCTCGGTACGGAACAGGCTTACGTGGTGCTCGCTGCGGCGAGGCGCCTCGAGGCCGCGGGGCACAAGGTCGTGCACCTGGAGATCGGCGAGCCGGACATGCCGACGCCGCCCCACGTGGTGGAGGCGGGCGTCCGGGCGTTGCGCGACGGCCTCACTCGCTACGCCCTCGCTGCCGGCGTGCCGGAGCTGCGCGACGCGATCGCGCGCTCGCTGGGGGCGCGCGGCGTGCCCGCCACGGCCGAGAACGTCGTGGTCACGCCCGGGGCGAAGCCGGCGCTGTTCTGCACCGCGCTCTCGCTGATCGCTCCCGGGGACGAGGTGCTCTGTCCCGACCCGGGGTTCCCGATCTACGAGTCCGTCGTCCGTTTCGCGGGTGGGCGGCCGGTCTATTATCCGTTGGACGAGACGCGGGAGTTCGCGCCGCACATGGAGGCGATCGCCCAGCGGATCACGCCCCGCACCCGCGTGCTCATCCTCAACCTGCCTCACAACCCCACCGGTGGCGTGGCGACGGCGCGTGACCTCGCAGTGCTTGCGGACCTGGCGCAGCGCCACGATCTGTGGGTCATCTCGGACGAGGTGTACGGACAGATCCGCTACGACGGACGCCGCGACTCGATCGCCGCGCTTCCCGGCATGGCGGACCGCACGGTGATCGTGGACGGGTTTTCCAAGGGATACTCGATGACAGGCTGGCGCCTGGGCTACGGCGTCATGCCGACGTCGCTCACCGACGCGATGACCACGCTCGTCATCAACAACGTTTCCTGCACCGCGACCTTCGTGCAGTACGCGGGAATCGCGGCACTCACGGGGCCGCAGGATGCGGTCACTCGCATGGTGGCGGGACTGCGCGCGAAACGCGATCTGCTGGTCCGCGGCCTGCACGCGATCGAGGGAATCAGCTGCGCGTCGCCGGCCGGCGCTTTCTACTGTTTCCCCGACATCAGCGGAGTGCTGGAGCGCGGCGGGGGGAGCCTCACGTGCAAGTCGTTCGCCGAGCGGTTGCTCGCCGAGCACCACACCGCCGTGCTCGCGGGAACCGCGTTCGGGCCGGGTGGGGAAGGGCACCTGCGGTTGTGCTACGCCACGGAGCCGGCGGAGCTGGAGCGGGCGCTCGCGGCGATCCGCAGGCTCGTGGGCGCGCTGGTCCCGGTTCCGGCCGCGTAGCCTGGGAGGTTGTGCCTGACGACTTGACGTCCCGGGGACCACGACTATTGTTAGTCAAGACAATCGACGACTCGTGGTGATTTGCCGCGTATTGCCGCCACGTTAAACAAGGTGCTAAAAAGCGACCGCCCGCGGCAGTTGTTGCCCGGGTTTTTTTGTTGAGGCTCTACATGCCGGCTACCATTGCTTCCCCGCCGCTCACCGCCCGGCCGCTGCGCTGCCGCAGCTGCGGGACCGAGCGCGCCGCCGCCCCGACCGCCATCTGTGAGGAGTGCCTCGGGCCCCTCGACCCTGTGTACGAGCCGGGACGCCCGCTGCCGGACCGCGAGACCATCGCCGGCCGGGCGCCCTCTCTGTGGCGCTACAAGGAGTGGCTGCCGTTCGACGGCGATCCTGTGTGGTCGCTCGACACCGGGTTCACACCCCTGGTCGACACCCCGGCTCTCGCACGCCGCTTCGGCGTGGCGCGGGTGTGGGTGAAGAACGACACGGTGTCCCATCCCTCGCTGTCCTTCAAGGACCGCGTCGTGGCCGCCGCGATCAACGCGGCCGCCGCCTTCGGGCTCGATACCATCGGCTGCGCGTCCACCGGTAACCTCGCGAACGCGGTCGCGGCGCATGCGGCGCGGGCCGGGCTCAAGGCGTGGGTCTTCATTCCCGACGAGCTCGAGGCGGGGAAGGTGATCGGGACGAGCGTGTACGGCGCCCGTCTCGTGCGGGTGCGCGGGACGTACGACGACGTGAACCGGCTGTGCACGCAGGTGGCGGATCGCTTCGGCTGGGGGATCGCGAACGTCAATCTGCGCAGCTACTACGGCGAAGGGTCGAAAACCGTCGCCTACGAGATCGCCGAGCAGCTCGGCTGGCGGCTGCCGACGGCGGTCGTCGCGCCGATGGCGGGCGGCTCGCTCCTCTCCAAGCTGCGGAAGGGGTTCGGCGAGTTTCTCGAGGCGGGGCTGGTGCAGGGCCGGCCACCGCGCCTGTACGGCGCGCAGGCCGCGGGATGTGCGCCGATCGTGCGGCTGGTGGAGCGCGGTGGCGACGCCATTGAGCCCGAGATCCCGCAGACCATCTGCCGCTCGCTCGCGATCGGCAATCCCGCGGACGGCGCGTTCGCCGCGCGGGCGATGCGGGAGACCGGTGGCTGGGCCGCGGCGGTGAGCGACCCCGAGCTGGTCGAGGGGATCCGCTTTCTCGCCCAGGACACCGGCGTGTTCGCCGAGACGGCGGGTGGTGTCACCGCCGCGGGCGCGCTCGCCCTGGCGCGCGCGGGCCGGTTCGACCCCGAAGACGAAGTGGTGCTCTGCATTACAGGCCACGGTTTGAAGACACTCGAGGCGGTGCAGGGCGCTGTCCCCGAGGCCCCCGTCATCGCGCCGCGGTTACGCGAAGTAACGACTCTGGTTGAGGAGGCACGGACATGGCCATCACGCTGAACCTGCCGTCGGTGCTCGCGGCCCACACGGGCGGCGCCCGGACGATCGAGGCGACGGGCCGGACGCTGGGCGAGGCCGTGGCCGACGTGGCCGCGCGCTACCCGGCCCTCGCGCCCCGCCTCCGGGACAAGGAAGGAAAGCCCTATCCCTTCGTCAACTTCTATTTGAACGACGAAGACGTGCGCTTCCGCGGCGGCTTCGCGGCCCCCGTCCAGGACGGCGACGAGGTGACGGTCATCCCGGCGATCGCGGGGGGCTGAGCCCCGCATCGGCCGCGGCGATGCGGGCCAGCCCGGCCCAGTCGATGTCGCCCCAGCCCCGGGCGACGCCGGAGAGGTAGCGGTCCCGGATCAGGCTCGCCAGCGGCATCGGCGCGGCGACCTCGTCCGCGGCGCCGAGCGCGAGGCGGATATCCTTCAAGCCGTACTTCAGCTTGAACCCGGCCGGCTCGTAGCGCTCCTCGGCGATCAGCTTGCCGTAGTTCTCGTAGATCGGCGAGCGGAACAACCGGCCGTTCACGATGTCCAGCAGATCGGCGGGCGCGACGCCATATTTGCGCGCCAGCGCGAACGCCTCGCCCATCGCTTCGATCGCCGCCGCGAGCAAGAAGTTTCCCGCCAGTTTGATCACGTTGGCGCGCGGCGGGTCGTCGCCCGTGACGGTCACTCCCTGGCCGATGGCCTCGAGCACCGGGCGACAGCGTTCGAGCGCCTCGGGGGCCCCGGCGGCCACGATCCACAGCTGCTTCGCTTCAGCGGCTTCCGGGCGCCCGAACACCGGCGCGGCGACGTACGTTTGACCGGCGGCCTTGTGGAGCTCGGCGAGCCGGCGCGCTAGCGCGGGGCTGATGGTGCTCATGGACACGTGGATCGCTCCCCGGGGGAGCGCCGCCAGGGCGCCGTGGGGGCCGAGCATCACGTCCTCGAGTGCGGCGTCGTCCGCCACCATCGTCACCAGCACTTCGGCGTCTCGCCCGGCGGCGGCGGGACTATCCGCCACGACAGGATTGAACTGCTTGAGCTGGTCCGCACGGGCACGCGTGCGATTGTAGACCGTGAGCTTGTGCCCCGCCTGCAACAGGTGCCGCGCCATGGGTAGGCCCATGCCGCCGAGTCCGACGAATGAGATTTTCATGTGTTCAAAGTAAACGAGACCAGAAACACGGTGGTTCCGTAACCTCAAGTCACCGGGAGTGGTCCGCATGGCGTTACCTACCCGTCCGCTCGGCTCGAGCGGACTCGACATCACGACCGTCGGCTTCGGCGCGTGGGCGATCGGCGGCGGCGGTTGGGCGTTCGGCTGGGGCCCACAGGACGACGCCGACTCGCTCGCCGCGATGCATCGGGCCCTCGAGCTGGGGATCAACTGGATCGATACCGCCGCGGTGTACGGCCTCGGCCATTCCGAAGAGCTCGTCGGGCGCCTCCTGCGGGAGCTGCCCTCGGGCCACCACCCACTCGTGTTCACCAAGTGCGGGCTGGTGTGGGATGAGCGCGACCGCATGAGGGAAGCACAGCGGGTGCTGCGCCCGGACTCCATCCGGAAGGAGTGCGAGGCGTCGCTGCGCCGGCTCGGCGTCGAGCGCATCGATCTCTATCAGTTCCATCGGCCCGACGAGACGGGGACGCCCGTAGAGGACTCCTGGCACGCGATGGTGCGGCTCGTCGAGGAAGGTAAAGTGCGGGCCGCGGGCGTCTCGAACTTCGACGTCGCCCTGCTCGAGCGCTGCGAAGCGATCCGTCAAGTCGATTCGCTGCAGCCGCCATTCTCCCTGATCCGTCGCGACGTCGCGGCCCGGGAAATTCCGTGGTGCGCCGAGCACGACACCGGCGTGATCGTGTACAGTCCGATGCAGACGGGCCTCCTGACGGACAGCTTCACGGCGGCCCGGGTCGCCGCAATGGCCCAGGACGATTGGCGGCGGCATGGGCCCGAGTTCCAGGAGCCAAACCTGAGCCGCAATCTCGCGCTGCGGGACGCGTTGAGACCGATCGCCCGGCGGCACGGCACGACCGTCTCAGCGGTCGCGGTGGCGTGGACGCTCGCGTGGCCGGGGGTGACGGGGGCGATCGTCGGCGCGCGCACGCCGTCGCAGGTGGACGGCTGGATCGGCGCCGCGACGCTCGAGCTCACGGCGGCGGATCTCGATGAGATCGCGGCGGCCATCGCGCGGACGGGTGCGGGCACGGGCCCGACGCGGCCGGCGGCGAGCGGCGTGACCGGACGGCGCTGACCCCGGGAAGGTCGGCGCCGCGGTTATATTTCCAGCGGCGCGGGCTCGCCCGCGCCTCGCACCGGGAGCGGTTCGGCATTTCGGCCGGACCTAGGCGTTGCCCAATCGGCCCCCCGGCGGCGGTCCTACAACAATGGGAGCATCCCATGCCTTCGCAGCGTAACGATCTCCAGCACAGCGCCGTGGTCGTGATCGACATGGCGAACGATTTCGTCTATCCCGGTGGCGTGATCGCCGATGCCGGCGGCCCCGACTACCAGCAGCGCGCCCAGCGCATCATCCCACCCCTCGGCCGCCTGCTCGCCGCGGCGCGGCGCGCCGGCCTCACGGTCATCTATGCGACCGATGCCCACACGCCCGGCGACAGCGAGCTCCGGAAGTGGCCGCCGCACGCCATGGCCGGCAGCTGGAACGCCGAGATCGTCCCGGGACTCGCACCAGAGCCGGGCGACGTCGTGCTCGGCAAACAGACCTACAGCCCGTTTTTGAACCCGGAGTTCGAGCACACCCTGGAGGAGCGGGGGCTGACCCGGCTGTACGTCACGGGCTTGCACACCGACTGCTGCGCGCGGCACACGTCGGGCGACGCGTTCCAGCGTGGCTACGATCTCGTGTGGGTGACCGATGCGCTTCAGGCGTTTACCGACGAGGCACATCAAACGGGCCTCGAGTACTTCAAGGCCTGGTACGCGACCGACCCGGCGCGCCAGCTCAGGACTGTCGACGAGCTGGTGGGTGAGTGGACCGCGGTGACGGAGCCTGCCCTGGCGTAGGACGCGCTTGTCGCTGGGCGGCGCGCACCCACACTCGCACCTCCGCGGGCGTGGGCCGCGCGCCGCCCCGGACGATCATCCACACCGAGTCGGGGTCTGAGCCGGCCAGCGCCTCGACACTCCCCACTCCGCCGCCGATCAGCGCGGCTGCGTGCTCGGTGCCGATACCTCGGAGGGTCACGAGACGCGCCGCCTCGTGCGCCGCGCGTGCGTCTTTCGGGCTCAGGTTGGCGCGGTAGGCGAGCTCGGCGACGGGGCTTCCTGCGACTCGGAACACGCTCTCCCACCCGGCCGCCCGCAATCGCGAGATCACGCCGTTCGTCACACCCGGCAGATCGCGCAGCGCCGGCGTGGTGGAGCTCACCGTCCAGTGATCGATCCCGATGAGCACGAGGAGGACGAATGCCGCGGAGGCGAGCAGGGTGCGGCGGGTAGTGAACGGCGCGAGCAGGTGATAGAGCGACCACACCTCGAGCGCGAAAAATGGGAAGCCGAGAAACCCGACCAGAGGCATCTCGAAGATCTTCAGGTGCTCGAGGAACGGTACGGTGTAGATCCAGCGGCCTCGTGCCATGGCATTGAACGATTCCCACAGCACCCCGGCGAACAGCCCCGCAGCCATGAGCCGTGCGATGCGCCCCCAGCTACCGCGTGCGATATCCGCAAACAGCGAGCGCTCGGGGTCGCGCCGGTGCAACAGCGGCTCGGCGATGAGCCAGACCGCCCCCCAGGTGAGCGGATACAGGTAACGAGGGAAAGCGAGCACGGCGGCGAGCAGTCCCCAGCCGACCCAACCGGCGATCTCCAGGTGCCGCGGCTCGAGGGCGAAGGAGCGGAACCGCAGATCGCGCCACACCCCCAATCGGCCCAACACACGCTCGGGGAGCAGCACGGCGGGAACGACTGTCGCGAGCGATACCGTGATCCCGAGCCAGCGCTCCAGCCGGCCTGCCGGAAGAAACACGTAGTACCAGTCCCGCAGCCGAAAGTTGATCGCCTCGAACAGCAGCCAGATCACGGCCGACCACCACAACATCACCGCCACCTCGCGGGGCCGGGCGAGTAGCCGCTCGCCGCCGAGCAGCACGACGGCCTCGTCGAGAATGACGAGCGTGGGGTACCAGGCCAAGACATAGAACCAGGTGGGGATAGGGGGGATCTCGTAGGCGAGCAGCAGAACGGCGGCGATCAGCACGACCGCCGCCGTCGCGAGTCTCACGCGGGTCACGCTCTCCTCCGTCATCGCGCCTGCTCCCGCTCGAGCTGCTCGCCCAGTTCGACGATGGTATCGATGCAAACCTGGGCGTCCGCCATAGTCGACCGGAAGTTCGTGACGCAGCCCCGGAGCGCGAACTTGCCGGCCAGCATCGTCCCGGAGATGAACATCCGTCCGTCACGATGGGTGCGGTCGAGCAGCGCGCGGTTGAACGCGTTGGCGTCGCCCTTTACCGGCACGTACCGCAGGCAGAAACAGCTCAGGTCCGAAGCGGCCAGCACCTCGAGCCGCGCATGCTGGCGGGCCAGGCGCTCGATCTCCCGCGCCACGGCGATGTCGCTCCGCCACAGCTCGCGGTAGCGCTCGACGCCCACCGCCTGCATCACCGCCCACACCTTGAGCGCCCGGAACTCCCGCGTGAGCTGGGGGCCGAGATCGGAAATCCAGACCGGACCCTCGAGATAGGAATCCTGCTCGAGCGCCAGGTATTCGGCGCGGTGCGCGAACATGGCGCGCAGGGTCGCCGGGTCGCGGACCAGCGTCGCGCCCGCCTCGTACGGGACATACAGCCACTTATGGGGATCGAGCGCGACCGAATCGGCCCGCTCGATCCCGCGGTACAGCGGCGCGAGCTCGGGGAGCGCGGCACCGACGGCACCATAGGCCCCGTCCACGTGGAACCAGCACCCGTGCTCCTGCGCGACATCGGCGAGCTCGGCGAGAGGGTCCACGACGCCCGTGTTCACGGTCCCGCCGCTGGCCGCCACGCAGATCGGCTCGAGGCCCCCGGCGCGATCGGCCGCCATCATCTCGCGCAGGGCCGCCACATCCATCCGGTATTCGCGGTCCACCGGCACGAGGCGCAAGGCGTCGGTGCCCAGCCCGAGCAGCTCGACGGCGCGGCGGACGCAGGAGTGCGCTTCGGTCGACGCGTAGACTGTGGGCTGGCGCGCGGCGGCGCGCACGCCCCGGCGCCGGGTACCCGGGAGCTTCGCTTCGCGACACCCGGCGAGCGCGACCAGGTTCGCCATCGAACCACCGCTCACCAGCAGCCCGGTTGCGCCCCGCGGCAGACCCACGAGCTGAGCCAGCCAGTCCATGACCGTCAGCTCCACCTGTATAGCGATCTGGCTCGTCCCGGCGCAGTTGTTCTTGAGCGTGGTGGCGATCAGGTCGGCGGCGATGCCCACGGGATGCGGCGGCGAGTTGATGAATCCCCACCAGCGACGCTGGCCGACCCCGAGCGGATAGGCGACCACGTCGCGCTCGATGCGATCGAAAATCTCGTGAACCGGCGCGCCCCGCTGCGGCAGCGGTTGGTCGCGGAACGCCGCGACGACCGCGTCCGGTGGGCGCCTGTACGCCGGCATGTCCGGGACACGCTCCCAGTGGCGAGCCGCGATGTCTGCGGCGTGCCCCAGCAGGTCGCGAAAATCCTGCGCGTCGAGATCCGGTGCACCGCGTCCCCGCTCTGCCTTCATCGTGTGCTCCCGCTCGGCGCCGCGACCGGTCGGAACAGCAGATCCTGGTAGTCGAAGCTGAAGTCCGCGAGCGGCGACACCGCCATCATCTGGAACCGATCGATGGACCCCTCCGGAGTGAGCGCGAACGTCACATACGCGTCCTCGAGATGCTTCGTGCGCCAGCGCGCGATGAACGTATCGTATTGCCAGTGCTCGAGGTCGCCCACGAATGCCGGGGAGCGGCCGAACCGGAGGACGAGCCGGCCATTCTCGAATGCGACGCCGGCGTCCCCGTATAGCTCGTCGCGGTAGGAGCCCGCGTACCTGGCGAGCGGCAGGGACGGTTGAGACAGCGAGTCCCGTCCCGCGCCGGCGGCCTTGAGCGTCGAGTCGGCGCGAGCCCGTGCAATCTGTCCGGCCTGGGCGAACGCCGCCACCCAGTCCCCCCGCGGCCGCGGAGCGCCCAGCAGATCGTCGAGCAGTCGGTAGGTGAGCGCGGCCATCAGGTCGGACTCCGAGTTGGTGAGGATCACGATACCGAGCTTCTCGGCCGGCACGAGCGTGATCTGCGACGACATCCCCGCGAGGCCGCCGGTGTGCGACACGATCTTCCGTCCCTGGTAATCCCGCAGCCGCCAGCCCAGGCCGTATTCGGCAAAGTTCGGCCGCAGCGCGGCGAGGGGCGACGGGGGGTCCGGAATCGGCAGGACGGTCTGGCCCGACCACATCTCGCGCGCCTGCCGCTCGCTGACCAGGCGTCCCCCCGAGTAGCGGCCCGAGTCGAGCCGGCAGACGAGCCACCGCGCCAGGTCGTTGACGTTGGACGCGATGCCGCCGGCGGGGGAGATATTGTCGACCGAATCGAGCGGGACGACCTGCAGCTTACCGCCCTCGATCGCGTGCGGCGTGGCGGCGTTTCGGCTCGACGTGAAGAACGTCGTGGTCGTTCCCGACTCGGTCATGCCGAGCGGCGTGAAGATGCGGTTCTTCACGAAGTCGTCCCAGCTCTGAGCGGCGGCGGCGGGGAAGATCTCGCCGGCCACGATGTAGAGCACGTTGTCGTACGCGTAGGCGCTGCGGAAGCTCGACACGGGCCTGGCGAAGCGGATTCGATGGCCGATCTCGCCGCGGTTGTAGCTCGAGTGAAACCACAACAGATCACCCGCGCCCAAACCCAGGCCGCTGCGGTGTGTCACGAGATCCCGCACCGTGAACTCGCGGGTCACGTATGGGTCGTACAGCTGGAACCCCGGCAGGAACTTCGTCACGGCATCGTCCCACGAGAGCTTCCCCTCGTCGGCGAGGATCGCGAGCGCGGCGGTGGTGAACGCCTTGGTGTTGGACGCGATCTGGAACAGCGTGTGGGCGTCCACGCGGGCCGTGTCGCCCAGCGTGCGCAGGCCGTAGCCCTTGGCGAACAGCACCCGGCCGTCCTTCACCACCGCGATGCTTGCGCCCGGGGTCCGCAGCACCTGCAGCCCTCGCGCGACGTACGCGTCGAAATCCTTCTGGCGGAACGTCTGGGCCCGTAGCGCCGGCGTGGCGGTGGCGAGCGCCAGAGCGACGACGGTGATTCTCACGGTGATCCTAGTCTCCGAGAGAGATTCTGAGCACGACGTTCCGGCCCGGGTCGAGCGTGAACTCCTTGTAGCGGCTCAGGAAACTGCGGTAGCTCACGTTGGTCGCGTTGCGGACTGCGAGATCGACGTGGCAAGCCCGGCCGAACAGCGACCGCACGAAGCCGGCAGAGAGATTGAGCAGCGTGTAACCGCCCGTTGGGATGTCGAGGGGGTTGAGGCGGGTCTGCCGCGTCGCGACCTCGACCTCGGCGCCCGCGTAGGCCCGGTCGGCCCAGCGTCCCGCCCTGTCGTGGTGCAACTCGGCGCCGAGCGCCGCGCGCGCTGCGGGCACAAGGGGCAGGGGGTCGCCGGTCGCGCGATTGGTGCCCCGAACGGCATCCGCGCGGGCGTGCAGCCGGAGCAAGCTCGCGACTTCCACTTCGACCGCGGCCTCGCCGCCCACGAGCCGGGCATTCGCCTGCTGGTACCGGTACACGCGCAGGGAGTCCGCCGGCGTGACGTGAAAGAACGAGTCCGTGGGCGTGATGTAGATGAACCGCCCGATCGCGTTGCGATAGGCAGCGAGCTCGGCGCGGACGTGCGGACTCCGCCAGCGCGCGCCGACGTCCACGTTGGTCCCCGCCTCCGGTTTGAGACCGGCGTCTCCGATCTCGTAGCGCGCCTCGCCCAGGTGCGGTCCGTTGGAGAACAGCTCGAACAGCGTCGGTGCTCGCCAGGCGCGGCCCAGGTTCGCCGTCAGCGCTACCGCCGCCGTGGGCCGGAAGACCGCGCCCATCGTGCCCGAAAGCGCCGTGTAATCGCGCGTCGCACCCGAGAGCCCGAGGGTCGCGTTCGAGTCGGCCGTGAGCCGTCGCAGATCGACCCGCCCGCCCGCCAGCACGCTCACGCGGCCCAGCCCGACTTCCTCGAAAGCAAACACAGCGCCCGCGCGGGCGCGTGCGTCGGGGACGAGCGGGATCCGCCCGCGCGTGTCGTTCGTCTGGTAGAACGCCGACGCCCCGAGCGTGCCGCGGATGCGCGTGCCAACGGAGTGGTGGGCGAGCACGTCGAGGGTGAGCGTGTTGAGCAGCAGGTCGAACGCCGTTCCCTCGAGCGGCGCGCCGCCGGGGCTCGTGCCCGTGTCCGACACCTCGATGAGCGAATGGCGCTGCCATTGCGCCTTCGTTTCGAGCCGCACGCCACCCAGCAGATAGTCGCCGGCGAGCTGCACGCGGTCGTCGGACAGCTTGCGCTCGGGGCCGCCCGTCTCTCCCGTCGCGGGTCCCTCGGCCTCGAGCAGCTTGAACTCGCCGCCGTAGCGCGTGTAGCGCAGCGTCGTGCTACCGCGCGCGCCACGCGTGCCGACCGTGGCCTCCCCCGAGATCGCGCTGAAGCCGGTGTTGTCGAGCTCGCCCGCGGGGGTGTGCAGGCTGCTCGCGAACCGGCCGATGCCAAAGAGGCGCCAGCCCCAGCTGCCGCTCGCGCCTTCGACTCGCGCGGCGCCTTCGAGCTCGGCGTTGTTCGACGCCCCCGAAATCTCGAAGCCGGTGCGCATGGCTCGCGGTCCGCCGTTCGCGTCCGGCAGCTCCTCGGGAATCACGTTCACCACGCCGCCCAGGGCGTCGGAGCCGTACAGCACACTCGCCGGTCCGCGGATCACCTCCACCCGCTGCGCGAGCCGGACGTCCACCGAGGGACCGTCTTCGTCGCTCCAGGAGTAGTCCTCCAGGCGGCTCCCGTCCTCGAGCACCAGGACCCGGGGCCCGGAGAGGCCGCGGATCACGGGCTTGCCGATCTGCTGTCCCGTGGTGAGGGCGTTGATCCCGGGGAGCTCGGCGAGCGCATGGGCGAGCGACACGCTCTGCGCGCGGCGCAGCCGGTCCTCGGAGAGCGCCTCGGTCGGGAGTGGTGACGAGAAAACGTCGAGCGGAGCGCGGGTCGCCGTCACCGTGACCGGCTCGACCCACACGGACGTTCGCTCCAGCGTGAGGTCGAGCGTGGTCGTCCCGGGCACGGTGACTTGCCGCGCGAGTGGCGCGAACCCGAGTCCGCGAACGGTCACCGTGTAGCGGCCCGGGGGGATGTCGGCGAACCGGAACCGACCGTCGGTCTGGGTGAGCGTCACCCGATGCAGCTCGACCACGACGACGGTAGCGCCCGCGACCGCGTGGCCGTCCGGGTCGGCGACCCGGCCCGAAAGTGTGTCGCCACTCGCGATGAGCGGGGTCAGGAGCATCAGCGCGCTAAGCGTCATCGTTCCCGGCGATGGCAGAGCGCTGACCATACCGCGGGGACGGCCGGGTTCGCAAGGCGGGAGAAGCAGGGAGGCCCGGCTCGTCGCTTCTGAGGACGGGCCGGGCCTCCGTATACACGCTCGCGAGGGGCTACGCGGTCACGCGTCGGCCGCCCGCTTGTACATCCAGTATTCGGGCCCGGCCTGCGCCTCCGGCCAGTCGGCGACGTGCTCCTGTCCGCGCCAATGATCGTCGGCGTCGCGATGGAGATCGCCGCGCCAGGACTCTTCGTCGTCCGCCCAATCGTCTGGTCGCCAAGACTGTGTCATACATCACTCCTCGTCGGCCACGCCGTGCGGCCGACGTGCAGAGTCGCAAGCGGTGTGCCCGGCCGGGGCCGTGCGGGATAAGTCGGCCCGTGCTATAAGGATAGGCGGGAGATCGGCCGAGACCGCCGGCGCCCGGGGTGTCGCACAGTCGGCCGCGATGCCGCGCTCCGACACTAACATCCAGCGTGACCGCGATCACCATGCGCCTCCGCGTGACGTACCACCTCGCCTGCTCGAGCCGGCTCGCCGTCGCGAAGGCGCGCGACATCGCGTTCGAGCAGACCGTCGAGCTCCCGGCGGACTCCGTGCCCCCGGAGGTCGCGGCGCGGGTCGCGGGGCGCGTCGAGTCGGTCGAAACGCTCGGCCGCGGTCGCTCCAGCGCCGTGATCTCGTTCGACCCGGGCGCCGTGTGCGGCGATCTGCCGCAGCTTCTGAACCTCCTGTTCGGCAATATCTCGTTCAAATCGGGAACCCTGATCGTGGATCTCGGGTGGCCCGCAGAGCTGCTCGCCGCGCTACGCGGTCCGCGGCTCGGCATCGCCGGGCTACGCGAGCTCACGGGTGCCCGTGATCGACCGCTCCTGTGCACGGTGCTCAAGCCGCTCGGTCTTTCGGCTCCCCAGCTCGCCCAGCTCACGTATGGATTCGCCCGCGCGGGTGTCGATCTCATCAAGGACGATCACAGCCTGGCCGATCAGAGGAGCGCGCCGTTCGCTGAGCGGGTCGCGCGCTGCCAGGAGGCGGTCGTGCGGGCCAACGGTGAGACCGGTGGGAACGCGCTGTACTTCCCGAACGTCACGAGCAATCCGTCCGAGATGATGGACCGCGCGGGCGCCGCGCGGCGTGCGGGCTGCCGTGGCGTCTTGGTCAACGCGCTTCCGGCGGGCCTAGGCGCCGTAGGCGCGATCGCCGCGACCACGGGGCTCGCGATCATGTCGCACCCGTCGCTCGCAGGCGCGTTCTTCCACGCCGACCACGGCATCGCACCGGAGGTGCTGCTGGGCGACCTGTTCCGCGTGGCGGGGAGCGATGCGGTGATCTATCCCAACGTCGGGGGGCGGTTTACGTTCTCGGCGGAGACCTGCGCCGCCATCAACGCGCGGCTACGCGCGCCGCTCGGGCCGGTGGCACCGGCGTTTCCGGCGCCGGGAGGCGGGATCGACGCAGCGCGGGTGCCGCGGTGGATCGAGCGCTACGGCGCGGACACGATGTTTCTGATCGGCGGGAGTCTGTACGCGCAGCCCGACCCGATCGCCGCTGCAGGACAGGTGGTCGCGGCGGTGAGACGACATTCCCATGGATGATCGATCGAAGGTCCTCAAGTTCGGCGGGTTTCGCTGGGAGGGCGTCCCCGTGCGCGAGTACAAGACGGGGGAAGTGCCGTACCGCGACGTGACCCGTCAGACGCTCCTGGGCGAAGGTGCCGGTGAGGGGGCGTTCAACTTCGTTACCCGGTATTTCGAGATCCAACCCGGCGGCTACTCGACGCTCGAGCGGCACCAGCATCCGCACGCGGTGGTTGTGATTCGCGGCAGGGGGCGCGTGATGCTGGGCGACGAGAGCTACGACATCGCCCAGTTCGACTGCGTCTACGTGTCGCCGGGTGTCGCCCACCAATTCCGGGCGACGGGCGACGAGCCCCTGGGATTCCTCTGTACGGTGGATCGGGTGCGGGATCGGCCCGAGGTGGTGGCGTGAGCGTCCAGTCGATCAACCCCGCCACCGGCGAAGTGATCGAGACGTTCGAGGAGACGGCGCCCGACGCGTTGGCGCGGATCCTGGAGCGCGCCGACGCGGCCTCGCGGAGGTGGCGGCGCACACCGGTGCCGGAGCGGGCTGAGCGGCTGCGCGCCGCCGGACGTGTCTTGCGCGAGCGCAAGGATGGTTACGCCCGCACGATGGCGCTCGAGATGGGAAAGCCGCTGGCGCAGGGCGTGGGAGAGGCCGAGAAGTGTGCGTGGGTGTGCGACTACTATGCGGAGCACGGGGCGGCCTTCCTGGCCGATCAACCGCACGCGAGCGACGCATCGCGGAGTTACGTCCGGTTCGAAGCCCTCGGTCCCGTGCTCGCGATCATGCCGTGGAATTTTCCGTTCTGGCAGGTGTTCCGCTTTGCCGCGCCGGCGCTGGTCGCGGGGAACGCCGGCATCCTGAAGCACGCTCCCAACGTGCCGCGCTGTGCGATCGAGATCGAAAACGTCTTACGGGACGCGGGCTTCCCGGACGGTCTGTTCCGGGCGGTGTTCCTCTCGAACGAAGCCGCCGCCGGCGTCATCGCCGACGAGCGGGTGCGCGCGGTGACGCTCACCGGCAGTGACCGCGCGGGGAGCCAGGTGGGGGAGCAAGCAGGGCGGCACCTGAAGAAGACGGTGCTCGAGCTGGGCGGCAGCGATCCCTTCATTGTGCTCGACGATGCCGACGTGGAGAAGGCGGCACAGACCGCCGCCGAGGCACGTTTGATTAACAGCGGCCAGAGTTGCATCGCCGCGAAGCGCTTCATCGTCGTGGAGCGCGTCGCCGACCGCTTCCTCGAGCGGTTCACGAGCGAAATGCGCGCTCGGAAGGTCGGTGATCCGCTCGACCCGACTACCCAGGTCGGGCCGCAGGCGCGGCTCGACCTGCGCGCCAACCTCCACCGGCAGGTGCAGGAGTCGGTGAAACGCGGCGCCCGACTGGTGCTCGGCGGTGAGCTCCCCGCCGGCCGGGGTGCCTTCTACCCGCCCACCGTGCTGGTCGCCGTGGAGCCCGGGATGCCGGCATTCGACCAGGAGACCTTCGGCCCCGTGGCGGCGGTGATCCGCGCCAAGGACGAGGCGGACGCGATCCGGCTGGCGAACGCCTCGCCCTACGGACTGGGCGCGTCGGTCTGGACTGCGGACACCAAGCGTGGTGAGCGCGTCGCGCGCGAGGTCGAAGCGGGCAGCGTTTTCGTGAACGGGCTCGTCAAGTCCGATCCGCGGCTGCCGTTCGGCGGCGTGAAGCGCTCCGGCTACGGGCGCGAGCTGTCGGAGTATGGCCTGCGCGAGTTCGTGAACATCAAGACGGTGTGGGTGGCATGAACGTCCGCGTCGGCACCTCGGGCTACAACTTCCCCGAGTGGAAGGGCACGTTCTATCCGGCCAAGACGCCGGAGTCCAAGATGCTCGAATACTACGCCCAGCGGCTCGGCACGGTGGAAATCAACTACACATTCTACCGCATGCCGAATGCGAAGGCGGTGGCCGGATGGGACGCGGCGACTCCTCCCGGATTCACATTCGTGCTCAAGGCGCCGCAGCGCATCACGCACATCGCGCGGCTCCGGGACGTGGACGACCCGCTGCGCTACTTCCTCGAGACGGGACGCAAACTGGGCCCTAAGCTCGGGCCGATCCTGTTTCAGCTTCCGCCCAACTTCAAGAAAGACGTGGCCCGGCTGAACGATCTCCTCACGCAGTTCCCGGCGGACCTGCGGTGCGCTTGGGAGTTCCGCCACGAGTCGTGGTTCGCGGACGACGTGTACGAGGCGTTGCGGGTCGCCAACGCCGCGTTGTGCGTCGCGGACACGGAGGTGGGGCATACGCCACTCGTCGCGACCGCCGACTTCGGCTACATGCGGCTGCGCGACGGGGGCTACGAGAAGCAGGATCTCGAGCAGTGGGCCAAGACGGTGCAGGAGCTGGGGAAGGGATGGGGGGACGCGTTCATCTTCTTCAAGCACGAGGAGTCGGGGATCGGGCCCAAGCTGGCGCAGGAGTTCGCCAAACAGGTCTCCTGATTAGAGGCCGCGTAGCTCCACCGGGAGATCGAGAAATGCGCCGAACGCTTGCGCAGCCGCCGTTCCCCGATCGCGCTACGATTCTTGAAGCCGATGAAGTACTCGTCGAGATCGACCTTCCGTCGAGTCACGGCGTGGCCTTCCCGATCACGGTTTCCAGATCCAGGGGGGCCCGCTTGCGACACTCCTTCTTCAAGTCTTCCATGTCCGCCGCGAGGAACTTTCCCAGAATGGAATCCGTGGTGATCTCGAACGCCGGTAGCTCCTTCTTAGCGGAGGTGTTGGAATACAGGGCCATCACCGCGCGCTGATCGAACTTGTAGAAGGAGTACGTCGGGTAACGACCGAACAGCCAAACCTGAGTGGGCTTGCCGAAATCGCGCGCCAGCCGCGCGAAATAGCGGTAGGCATCCGCGACCAGAGCCGGGATCAGGGGACCGTCCTCGAAATGCTTCCCCAGGGAAAACATGAGCTCGTGGCTCTCGAGATCGGGGAGAAACGGCTCCAGCGTGGTACCTGCCCGACCGAGGAAGGCCTTGATAGCGGCGTCGTGATTCTCGCGCCAGCGACGTGAATGGATGAAGTAGAGGGCCATGGTGGTCGAAGACCCTATGAGATCGTCAAACCGTTGCACGAATCCGGCGAACGGAGCTACCCGGACGATACCGAACGGTGGCTCAGGGCTAGCGGTCATCGACGTTCAGTCTCCGATAGATCGACAAGTGCCGTAGCGCCGCGGCCTTCTTCCCCGCCTGCTCGTACAGCCGCGCCAGATTGAAGTACGCGTCCGCCAGACGCCGGTCCGCCACGATCGCTTGCTCGTACGCTTTGACGGCGTCGTTGGGACGCCGCCGATCTTCCAATGCGA
>WNFQ01000205.1_pt1 | contig 35996 bp, 43 predicted proteins | sample 5400171 | NCBI WGS metagenome assembly WNFQ01 (sample SAMN13153356, study PRJNA577476) | soil metagenome | isolation source: 20 cm soil under Madrone tree | place: USA:California | collected 2016-06-14
TAACAAGGTAGCTTATTGTGGCTCTTTGTGCGTAGCGCGGGCGTTTCCCAAAGAACCGGAGAGAGGTTATGTGACCGTCCCCAGGAACGTGGATATAATATAGCTCGTTCGGACGGAAGCGACGAGAACTGCGTCGGGTTTCACATCTCGCACCGGTGCCACAGGGCGGAACTTCAATATTAATGCAGTCAGTGACTTGTATATACAATCCAGTGACTTGTATATCTGTCATTGTCGACCGAGCTATCACCTGTGTGGTGTTTGCGCCATACTTTTTCCGTGCAAACAGTATTACTGCCGGAAACAAAAAAGAGGGTCATGGTTGTGTTTGGTTTGGCGCGAACCTCCTTATCGACTCGGGAACAGACCATGTGGCAGGTAGAGTTTGATGGCGGGCATTAGTTCTAAAACTGCATGCTGGTCTAGACGGGCGTGGATCTTACTGGTAACTGCGCCGCAAGGGTAAGGGTTCCATTTTGTGCCGGAGTTCATTCATTTTGCCCTGGCGAGGTCGCGGGCGTCCTGCCTTGCCGTTATAATATTATGTTTGCGTTCCCCAGGTAAGGAAGGAGGATGTCAGATGGAAAATCTAGAGCCAAGAAGCCATGGCATGGACTGACACCTGCTATCATGATCCGTTGGATCAATTCGTATTTGATAAATCAAAGATCCCCTGGGTCCTGTGATATGTGATTATTTCACATTTATCTCTATACTCCAACGAGTTGGCTTTTCGCGAGGATAGCACCATGAATTTTGGTGGTAGGAAAGCAATCCGTGCAATGAATATGTTTGGTCAGAGGGTACAGTTGTAAAGGCTACGGAAGGACAAGCGTTGTGTCTGGGTGGCTACAAAAAAGAGATCTCAACCACGTATATGTCAGTCACGGTACTCACGACTCTCCCTCGTCCGTCTTTGGCTTCTTCGATGATGACGAAATCATGACGGTAGGCACAGCTTGGCCCCGCACTCCTGCGCCGTGCCCGCCATCCGGTTCCACTGACCTCTTGCGTTTTTTCCCAACTTGCTCGTCCCCGCCATTATTCTGCGTGCGACTGCCACCGTTTCGACTTGTTCCGGACTGAGTGCGCCGATCTGCCCGCCCGCCACGACCACCGCGGCCCCCGCGCCCACGGCGATTTGCCCCACCACGCCCCCCACGAGAGCCTCCATCCGCGCCCCCTAAAGCGCGCTTTGCGGCCGCGTTGGCCCGCTCAATCCCAAACGCGTGTTCTTCCTCCTCTGAGAGTGATGTAGGCTCGTCTTCCAACGCATGAAACGAGAAAAAAAAGAAGAAAACGACGTACCTTCTGGTAGCTCCCACATGACTGGGTTCCCGTTCAACGTCGGTATTTTTTCCTTGACGAAGGCGACGTCCTCTTCATCTAATGCTTTGTCAAAGCCGACTAGCCCCGCATCATCGCCTTTGGTGAACTTGATGAATGGGGCGCGGCTAAAGCGCTCCTTCAACGGACGTTTGATGTTGTCGAATGATACCTCGCCGCCGCAACCCATGAAGCGCAGCGCGGACCCGCGCACACGGGGCACATCGTCGGGTGCGACGCTGCCATCGTCTTCATCCAACACGCGCAGATTCTTCCCGAGAAATGAGATGGAGAGCTCAGGCGGTGCCTTCTCGGGTTCCTTTTTGCCTCCCTTTCCCCCAGTGGCAAGCCGCATTTCGCGAAAAGCGTCGAAGCCCTTGCGAGTAATGTTATCACGCTTGACAACGGCCGCCTTTCCCCTCAACCCTTTTTCCTTGATCTTCATCTCAACATAGGCCACTTTGGACATGATCAAGAGTTCCCTGCCGTCCCATGACGGCTTTGGGTCTGCATTGAGGAATGCCTCAACGCTTTTGAAGTCGAAGAATTCAGTGAAGACGGAGCCCTGGGTGAGGTCAGAGATTGGCAGAGATGGTGGTTGTACGGGGAGGACATACCTTGAATCCCTTAGTGCTATCGATGCGCCGCATACGGACAGCCGCCACTTTTCCGTATTTGACAAAGAATCGCTCAAGTCTTTGTTGAAGACCCGGAAGCTCCTCACCGAAGCCTTTCTGCAGGGATGCTTAGCCGCTGCGAGCGATAGTAGAAGATCTTAGAATAGAAAACGCACCGCATATACACTTCTTTCGAATGCACCCTTTGGCTCCTGCACCTCCGTACGCCGACGAACTTTCGTCGCATCATCACTCACTTCGAGCTCGGCACTTGTACGCAATACGTCGACGACCCATGGGACGCCGCGGGATTGAAACTCACGCATGCGCTTAAACGAAACGATCGTGTCAATTGGAACCCAGTGCTCTTCGTTAGCGGTGTGAAGTGTCCACATAAACCTGGCTTATATGTGATCAATCCGCGCTGGACTCTTGGCAATGAATGGATAAAAACTGACTTGTCATAAGGAAGGTTCGTGTCGGCAAAGTAGAACTCCACTACAAACGTAATAAGCCTAGGTCAGTGATAGCGGAAAGGTGAGGTGGGATCACTATACGAACCCTGTGAAAGCACCCTGGTCTCTGGAGTCTCCTCACTTTCCTCGATAGAGGAACTCTCGCCACCAGTAGTTGTCACTACGGCTGTTGTTCCCTCTGCGGTACTGGGAGGAACAGCCGACGCGCCCCCTCCATCTTCTGTTACTAAAGGAGAAGAGACTAGTTTGGCGTCGGGCATGCCGATACGAGAGTAATAAGAATCCGTCTAACAAGGGAGAATTAACAGAAAACAACCCGGCCCGGACAACCCGGCCCAGTCATGTGAACCGACTGGTTCACACAAAGTCTTCGACTACCAGTCCAGTGCTGTAGTAGTCTCTCTTATTACCGCTGATTGTTACCGCTGATCGTCCACAGAGCCTTTGGTATGATGCTCTCAGATGGGTTTACTTTCGCGTCGTTACCCGTCAAGTACAACCAACCACTACCTGAAGTACATAGTTGTTCATCTCCGCGGACTTCCGTTGTCAACTATCCGGCACTGTCATCTACTTGTCATCTGCGTCAGGTTTCCACATGCACCAGGAGGCTACTCTGTTGCCTGGATACTAGTACAGTACCTGATCGAGTGTGCACGCGAGTGGACCGTCCGCTCGCATTTTCTCTCAAACTCCGAGTCATGGACACGTGATCGGCGGACGCACCAATGTCCCCGTTCAGCGATAGCATTTTGACTATGGCCACACAGTACGAACACAGACCTTTTACGAGCGAAAGAAGAACAGTGACCGTATTATCATTTTTTTTCGTCTCTTCGACATCTCCTGTAGGCATCCATAACTTTCCAGTATACACCTATGGGTGACGCAGCCAAGTAGCCTTCTTCTCTTCGGGGATTCCAAGCAGGACTCAAGTACACTCAATGTTGCACGTTCCTCTTTTGACTTCTGCCTTGTAAGTGCTCAAGGGCGTCAAAGTTCGAGGCTGCTATTCTTCCTGGATTGGTGGCTTTGGCTATGACTGCGACTGCGACACATAGCGGGTAGAAAATAGTTCCTTACCAAGGTGAATCGACTTAGGTGTTCTGACAGTCGAATATTTCTGTCTGCAGCAATATCGTCCGGATCTACATCAGCGTTGGAACGTTGGATCGATCACACCTGTTCGATGCGGGGCATAATGAATCCAATAACGTAATCGTTTATGCGGGCAGTTCGTTCGAGCGATTGAGAAACTCGACAATGCGGTGTAGTCCTCGATGCGATAAACATCGGTATGTCGTCCTAGCATATCCCGAGCTTCGAGGGTCCACAGGTCTGTCTTAGTACACAAATCAAAGGCCTGGGAGCATGTGGTCTGAGTAAGGACCCATCTCATCGTAGCCAATGTCGTCATCGCGCCTTCACCCTCATGTCCTTCAAGTTATCGTAGCGGCCGTAGTCCGCGCCTCGTCGCGTCTCCCCTAAGCCTAAATTCGGGATAAACAATAGCACCCACTCCCGTTCGTCGGATGCCATGATTTTTGCACTGAATTTGCTTTCAGCTAGTCAAGATAGCCCATATCTGAGTGCCAGCGTGGCGGGTCCTAGCGGTGTGGAGATGTTGATATATCGCCTTGCGGGTCTGGGTACAATCTTCGGTGTCCATCACAGGTCTCAAACAGCAAGTAAACCAGCATAGTATCTCAGGTCGCTACCGCACGAACGCATGCTAGAGTAGAACTCGGACAAAGCGTCATAGTGGTATGTACAGGATGCAGGATTTATGGTACCGAGGGTTGCCAGGTGCAAATGGAAGTTCATTGCTACTGGCAATTTTACAGTAAATGGTAAACTGTTGGGAGCTCACAATAACGCTTATCAGGACCCAGACCCAATCTATCTGCGGAATTTCACCTGGTAGTCTGTGATGGAACAAGGTGATGGAGATGATACAGTAGTAGTGGCCCGCCGTCGACAGGCTTAAAAACTCGCAAAATATATTTATAATAAGGACAATTGGTTGAAGTTGTGCCATTCAAGTTTTCGCAAGTGCGAATTAGGTATCACCTATATCACCAGTCATAGTTCTGGGCGGTATATGCAGCTGATCGTGAAGCAGGATCCGGAACAGGAGACATTCGAGTAATGAGAAAAAGACAGTGGTTCGAATGCACAATTTATGCAGTTCCGAGTCCCAGCGTGGAATCACTGGAATAATACGGCTGTACATCAGGAATGTCTGACCAGGAGTCTGACTAAACTGGAAGAAGAGATCGAGCTCACCCACCCTCGCAACTCATGTCTGAAATTTGGAGAAGGTCTGAGAAGATGTGTCCATCACTAATGTGAGGATAAACGCGTGAGCGCTCACCGATTTTGTGATGTCAGCTGACCATGACCGGATGACCACGTAAACAGATTTTAGTACACGTACAGCCGCTTCGCGTCGATTCAACCAAGGATTCAACATCAATTTTCCTTGTTACAGTGAAGCTCTGGTCTCCATCGGCAATGTCATCATTACACTGTGACAAAATTACAGAAAACAATCAGCGTGATCTCACAAGATAGCAATGCTCGATCAAAATCTCATATTCTGTACTGTATGGTGGCTGGCAGCTACTGTACTCTACTGTACTTTCGTGATCACTAGACTTTCGTTATCCTCCGATAGCGGTAGCCTTCAGTTCGGGTGAGTCAGAATCGACCAGAACATAACAATACTATGATAATGCGCTTGCTCAGAACGGAGTTTGGTTTGTTACGAATTGCCATCAGCCAAATTTATGAGGTGATGCAGATGACACTATCATGATGACACGTACTAGTTGCTATGCGGGTTCATCTGATTCAGTTGAGTTGAGCTGCCAACGTGTTCTGGTGTCTGATTTGTGGCCAGCCGGAGAAATGGGCTCTCCTGCCGCCCACCTGCTGATTCAATCCGCGCCCTCTGCTTATTCATCTCTGTTTTCCAAGTGACCCGCGTCGTATATATTAGCCTCTACTTCACCCTCAGTTCACAGAAGAGACCTAACCATATTATGGCACGCAACACGGCTAAACTCGGCAGCCCAGCCTCTCACGTTGTCATCGCGAAAGTGGGAGTAAGCTATCAAGTCCCGTTAATGGCATCTTCTCCATACAATACTCACGGCTCTCACTTTGTTCATAGCATGGGCTTATGAAGATGACCTGGACACCAACACCTATCTCGGATGAAGAGGCATTTGCAGCAATAAAGGGAGGCATCGATTCTCTGGCCCCGGGAGTGAAGATGTTCCTCAACAGCGGTTAGTGGGTTTCGTGTGGTACAATTGTCGACTGCTTTTCTAACACGCGCGCACACCCACTGCAGCCGAGTACTATGGTCAAGGTTTGACAACAGCGAATCTTGATCTACTTGCCCGCTTCTTCAAGAAGTATCCAGGTTACGCAGACCGTACCTTCCTCTCCGTCAAAGGCGGAAGTATTCCTGGCAAACTGGTAGCAGACGGGAGCAGAGCGAATCTACGTAGGAGTGTCGATGCGATTCTCAAGGCTCTGCGTGGAACGAAGAGGCTTGATCTATTCGCGCCAGGAAGACTCGACTCTGTCCACGACATCGAGCATTATGCGGAGGTGCTCAATGAAATGGTCAGGGAAGGAAAGTTTGACTACATTGGCCTGTCGGAAGTTGGGGCAGAGACCGTACGCCGTGCGCACAAGGTGCGAAAGCTTTTTCAACCAACCCGTGTATGCGTGTGGGTGCATATACAATACTACGAATATTAGGTTTCGCCTGTCGCGGCGGTCGAGATCGAAGTAAGCCTTCAAGCTTACGGGCCGGAAACAAAAGACGGTAGGCAGCTATGGCTTTTCCCTCTCCAGTCGTTGGAGGTCTCATCAATATTCCTGGTTTAGTGATTGCCACCTGTGAAGAGCGTGGCATAAGCGTCATTGCGTATTCGTAAGCGCTTCTCGCCTTGTCACTTGTACCGCATCTTGCTCAACCCCGACAGGCCACTCGGTCGCGGATTGCTCACCAATCATGTCAGAAGCCATTCCAGGGACCCACCCAGCTGGGTACAGGATGATGTAAGTGCCCCTCCGCACTCCAGTTCCTCTTGCCCGTTGACACACCACCCCAAAACTGGCGCTCCAGCCAATGGACACATTGTCGACAATAGCGAATGCTAATGGCATTACGCTCGCTCAGTTGAGCATTGCGTGGGTAGGGTCCCTAGGCGATCATGTCATCCCGATTCCCGGTTCCTCGTGAGTTTTACGGACCACATCTCGTTTCTTGATTCCCTAAGCCTGACGTGTGCGTCGCAGGAATGTAAAGCGAACATTGGAAAACCTGGGAGCTGGGGGCGTTGTACTGTCGGCCAAAGTCCTGGCAGAGATTGCGCAGCTATTTGAGTAGCTAGCACTAGGGAGGGTGCGTGATATATGGATAGCGGGAGTAGCAGTTAGTACACCTCCTGAATTGAACCCTTTCTGTTATTTCTCTTCTCAGGCTGAGCTGGTGCGACCCTGCACCACCTGCACTTCCGCCGTCGTTGTTTGGCCAAACTTGGTTGTTTTTCAAGACGGTAGTCATGCTCAACACAGTATCAATGTCCGCGATCAGAGCATTCTATGAGAGTATGATTAGGTCCTGCTACTCTCCGGTCAAGCGTTGACGATACAGTAAGCATATTACAGTACTCGAGTACAGTAATGAGCGTTTAAGTACGGGGCGTTTATTGGTAAGGCTCATTTTGCATCGCATCCATCTCTTCCGAATTGACCCGACAGGGGAAAGCGTCGTCAATAAACCATTCGAATCTGTGTGCCCAAATCTAATCACATTACAGTAATCCAAATCTCAGCTCAGCGTCGGTTGTGCAAAACTCGATCGTTACAGTAGCGAATACAAGGTCGGCTCAGCCGGATAGGTATGGGCTCGAGTGAATGCACAGCAGGTAGTGTCCCGTATATTGACTGCTGTCACATACAATTGCAAAGTGAATGGTTAACAATTTGTACAGACATATTGTAACTTATGATGGCTGTGAAATATCACCAAATAGCAAATACAGTAGTCCAGGCTAATGATCTTCAATCCGGTTGTTGAGCGTCTTTCCTACTAGCGTCAGGGCCACCGTCGCTGGACACCCGATCGCTGGGATCCAGGTCATCTCCTCTGGCCCGGTCGAACGGTTGAAAACAGGCCACGCGAGATTATTCCACCCAAGGTTGTCGCTGCATTTGTACTTCCACGTGGCTCTGGCACCATCAGCCGATTTCTTCTCGGAGACGACCTTCGCATTCAAGTTCTTGGTCTGTCGTTCGCCCTCCAGCCGCTCCTGTTACTCCCGCTTGGACTGTTCGTGCTGTTGTCTGGCCCGCCTTTCCGTGCACCGCGCCCGCGCCTCCTCTTCCAACTTGGAGACACACTTCTTCGTTTCAAATTGATCCACTCTATTTTCTTCAACTTCGACCCACCCTTCCTCTTCCAACTTGGACGTACTTGAATATTGCCCAAGTACCCGCTGTCTGGTATTCGGCAAGGAAGAATTGGCCTTGGAAGCTACACCACCACGACTGCCAGCAAGGGCACTCGTGCGGCTAGCTGACCGATGCGTGCCGAATGCCGCACCTATGTTATCCCAACATTCGCGTTCCGATTTCGTTGTGCGTCAGTAGTGCTCTAACCTTCCGTCCGGACTCCATTTGTTCATCCTTGACGCGCTGTCTGAATACCTCTGTCTGCTGCTAGGAAGGGTCAAGCAGATGAGTTTGTTCAGCGGCACTGCGACGCTGCTCCTTCAGAATCCTGTATCGCTCCTCTTCAACAAGATGCCATTGGTCCTTCCGAAGGCGATTTGCCTCTTTCCCGAACCAAATTTAAAAGACGTCTTCCTTTGAAAAGGGCTTCACGATCGAGGCTTACTTTCTCCTCTCGCTCCCGTTCTTGTTCAACAAAATCTTCACGTTTGAGGCGTGCTTGCTCCCGTCGGCTCAGTTCCTCGTCAAGCAGGATCTGTTCTTCTTGCTCGCGCTCTCGTTTGGTCAGGGCTTCATGGTCGAGGCGTGCCTGTTCTTGTCGGGTCAGTTCCTCGTCGAGACGGATCTGCTCCTCTCGCTCCCGCAGATGCCTCTCTTTCTTCCAGGTACCGCTGTCCCTTGAGGTGTTGCTGCTCCAGCTGCTTTTGGTGTCGTTCCTCGAGTGTCCTATCTCTTTTCCAATTCGCCTGGGTCCAAACCTGCACATTCGGCTGAGCCTTATGTTGACGTGCAGTACTTCGGCCTCGGCAGAGCGATTGGCCGCATCTGCCTTGGTGGCTTCGAGTTGGACGGTGTCGTCGGCCTCACCGGTAGTGCATCAGCAAATCGGTCCAGAAATTTTGGGGATTTTCCGGGCCGGCTGAAACTTATATGGTTTTTTGTGGGTTTTGAGGAGTCCTTTTACTTCCTCAACCGCTCACGTGGAAATGACTAAGCTCATTCTCACGTGCGAGGTTTCCAATCACTTGGCGTGATCATGTGCTCACTCCGAAAATTTGGCGTGTCTAAATTAGTAAATTAGTTACAATCTTTGTTGTAGATAATGATTAGATTAAAAATTACTACCACACAGGGAAACGCGTCGTGACACGTCATTTCCATCCCCCATTAGCCCCTCATCCTCCCTGCCCGAATGTCATTGCCTGCACCCATCGTTGTTAGCATTACTACTGTAATACTACGATGCCGGACCCTCCCCATCCATTGTTTTCAGCCTGTGTGCTCCGATAGTAACACACCAGCCAGGGGCTCAGTATAGCCCACTATCTTCACTCCCCACAGCGCTGCACGTATCCGCGCCCATAGCAAACTTATCGACAGCTATACCGACCCAGTGCGGTCGAGTTGTCGAAGTAATAGGACGTGCGCGAGCGTGCGCAGTAAAACGCGTTGTTCTTCTTCACAGTCGACCCCCGGGTGCAGTCTCACCCACCGTTTCCACTCCCAACATTGCTGCATGAATCTGCGGCCCTAGCTAGTCTATCAGCAGCTACATCGACACAGTACGGTCGAGTCTTCGAAGTGCCAGGACATGCGCGAGCGTGCACGATAGGACGCGTCGTCCCTTCCCCCTCCAATCCCCCAGGTGTAGTACCACCCACCATCTCTGTCCCCAACACCGCTGCATACGTTTGCGCCTTTAACAAGCTTACCAGAAGCTATGCTGTCCACCTGCCATCACTTTCACAAAGTGTCAAAACGTGCGTAAACGTGCACGAAGGGGACTATCACAAATTCCTGTCAGCACAACCCACACCATCAATGCACTCAGATTCCCAAGATGATCGCGCCGTAGCTTTTCCCCAGGCTCATTTATCGTATGATTATGATCAAACCTAAGGTTGTGCTTCTTATTTTCGTGTCAGGAGAGATCGTTCTTAAGGTAATTGATCTCGGGTGCTGGGTTTTGCTCAATCACGACGTGCGGTGGCATGCTCTCCTTCTTTTTCTTTTTCTTTTTCTTCTTTTCCTGTTATTACTTCTTACTTTATAAATCTATTTTTTGGGGTGCTTTAGTGCTCTCTGTTGTACAATAGGAGTAAAATAATAAATTTCAGATTGTACAGTATAGGACAGGAAATAAAAAAAGTGACTACTGTAGTAAGAGTAAGTGTGCATGACTTGAGTGCGCGTGACTTAGCCAGACTCTGGGAATTTGGAGTCTCGCGTCCCATTCGAGACGCGTGGCTTGTTTGTGCTTACAAATCTCACGTGAGCGGTTGAGGAAGTAAGCCAACTGTTTTGAGGCCTTATGGGCGGCCCGGATGTGGACGGGCCGCATATAACACCCCAGACTTAATGCGTCAAAGATCTTATACACGATTATGGGTATTGTAGGGTTAATATGTATGGTAAGTTAGAGGTGATGAAGTCAGGAGGTTTGGTGAGCGCTGTTCTGTACGCATAGGAGGAGCGTGGCACGTTTGGTGCCAGCGCTTGGCCCTTCGATCTCCTCCTTGAGTAATTGGAATTCCATAGGGTCGACACAATCATGAGTCAGTACACATAGAAATAGTATGGGGAGCAAGAGCGCATCTTCGTGAGCAGCTGGCTGTTGCACTCCTGCCACCTACGGTTTTCCTCTTCCAGTTGTGCGACATGTTCATTGCTTGTGTCCAATCCTGCCCGCATGGTACGAGGAGCTCACATAACAGATCAAGCTCTTCGACGATCTGCTTAAAGTGTAGCATTGTACTCACGTAAGAGGTTCAATGGTGGATCTTCTCGAGTTAACTCGGTGCACAAATTAATTTGAAATGGCGAACCGACCTCCTGACCTCGAAGGGCCTCACTTTGCCAAGCTATGACCTCTTTCTTGATATTCAACATTTCCGCGTGGATCTCGTGGGACAGGCGAGGATCAGGGTTTTGTTGATAACTTCCTTCACATGACACTCAATGATCGGAGTAACAGCTGTTGAGAGCGTCCGTGCAACGTGGCTAGAGATGTCAGGTTGAAGAAGTAATTTCTCGATCTCGTGGAGCCTTTTAATCACAAGCCAATTTATCTCAAAGAAGGTGAAAAGCTTCGAAGAAAAAATACCTGATTCAGCTTGCGGAAGGTCAGGTGCCGAAGGGAAATTAGTGAGGGTAGAGGGAATGACGCTCGACCTTACTTTGAGCACGTCCTGGATTTTGCTGGACCCGGCCTAGAAAGCAATCACACTGTCGCGGCAATTGTTGGCGATCCACAATGTTTGGATCCGAGAGTCGTAGTTTGCATGGCCAAACATATCAAGGTCATCGGCGAATCCATGGACAAACGTAATAGTGGAAAGGGAGGATCGTCGCCAATCAGAAAGCTCTCCGGTAGCGAAGATTCCAGAGGGGGAGGAGTCGTTGAAAATTGTGGCAATAGCGGAATGACCACGTCGAACTCGAAGGCAATGAGGGGCTACGGCATGATTTAAGCTTTGTAACGCAGAAGTAAAGGGACTTGTGGCTTACAGCATGCATTCTGAAAAACCGAACAAAGCGGTGCAGGTCTGATTGCATGATAGGCTCGCCTTCAAAGAACCTAGCAGCTTCAAAGATATTGAGCACGTAGGTGTCGTTCTCTTGGTTTCAGCTACAGTATTGTACTGCTTCGAGTGCTGTTTCACAGGATGAAGAGCCTCCTGGCCTGCAGAGGGTAAGACGCAGAGTAGAATTTTGCCGCTGAGACATTAAAATGTCAATGAGAGGTTCCTGATCGATATAGCCAAGGAACACACGGAACGTCATCCGTGGTTGTTTCGGGCAACTCCTAGACTACAAAACCTCCTTCTGAAGTGACACCCGCAAGTCAGTTGCCGTGAACGACCATATCGGCCACTGAGGTGCTGGGTGCGAAGACGGCCGGAAGTTGGAGCAGCGTGCGATTGCGGCTTGAGCGAGAAATAACGAGGACGCGGTCTTCATGAAACAAATGAGAACCACCCCACGTCCTATATAACGGCGTACCTTTCATCATGGCATAGGCAATCCAGCGTGTAGCGCCGATGGTCATTCCAGGTAAAATGGTAGTCAACTCCAACGAGAGCGATTTCCGTCGATTCATAAAGATATTATCCAATGGCGGCGCGACGTCTACGACTATGTGGCTGGGAGCTGCAAGGATTACAACTCAGAACTCATTCAAAGGGAGTATTAGCTGAGAGCCTGAGACACTTACTTGGGAACCGGATGGGGTCTTGACCTTGGACCCTGAGCCACGGTTGCAACCACATTCGTGTCCCCTCCAGCTCCCGCGGACTTGGCAAACTTTTTTCTCGCTGCATTGTGCCAGGCACGTGCGAGAAAGCAGAACTGACTTGTGACCCAAAAGGGGATCCGGATGCTTGAATATACCGACAAATGGGATGAGTGACCTTTAGGGGAGAACCACGCCAAGAAGGGGCCTGGTAACTTAGGACGTCAACACGAGGTGAGACGAGGCGATTTTCATTTTAACTTATTGGAATAATTCATTAAGTAAAAGTGTTAGTGCCTCAGCGCTGGGCAGGTAACCCACTACACCCTGCTGAGGGTTCAACGTTCAACGTTCAATTCCGCCTGAGATCACTCCTCGAAAATTTAGGTATTATTGCCGGCTATTGCACTTCGTGCTGGATGAGTCCCTAAGGGGCAGGACCTTCCGAAAAAAATATTCACTAAGTACAAAACAAACCATTTAAGGAACTAACTGGGCTTATTTGTGGAATAAGCAAGCTAAGCCTGATAATTGTTTTTGGGTTTTGCTGATGTACTTGGCTTATATAGTCTGTAATTCCTTATAAACCCCAAAATAGCCAATAACATCTCATAAACCCCAAATAACACGTATATACCACAATAATTTTAGTGATTTTACATTCTACCCCCCTTTCTTATAAGTCCTTATAAACTCCGGCCGTGTTCATACTATTTTGACAGTTATAAAGCCTCATAAGGCCTTATAAGGCCTTATGAGTTTTTGATGTTGCCGCGTTCATGTCGGGAACTGCCGAGGCCTGGCATGGCTTTCTCTTGTGCCGGACGGGGTATGCGCTCGCCTTGAGGGTAACCTTACCCTGTCCAGACCTGCTCCGACGAATAGGTCGACCACTCTCCAGGCTCGAGAAATCCACAGTTCCGGTTCAAGCGTGATTGTGGCAGAGGTGGCGGTAACATTGCCGGACTCAGAATACTGATGCAAAGCGCTCAGAAGTCGTCCAAAAAGTCGTCCAGGTTTATCTCTTACTCAGCCGGCAGCTCAGAGACTTCGGTTAGAAGTTAGTCCGAGTTAGTCCGCTTGAAGTCATATTACTGTACAATGTGAAGACTGGTGAGCGGTTGCATGTTCATTTGTTGGACCTGTCAAACAAAGTATTCTCTATTAGTTTAGGTCCGGCGCCTTGCTAGACGGAATACGGTACGGAGTCGACTGGATTGGAGTAGCACCCTGGTGGTTCCCAGAAATCTGACATCGCGGTGAAGTGCAACATACGGCAAGGTACTCGATCAGAACGTGTGGACGAACATATAAAGAGAGGCTCTCTCCCCCATATTCCAGGGTCCTACCAAAACGCACCTGATCTAGTTCAGTGTGTATTCCATGGCATCTTCCTGGATTACTACTCCACAGTTGCGACCTTCGTCAGACACCGCATCCTCAGCATCTCATCCGAGTCTGCTTGTACCAAACGCCAACTTGCACATGGCTTCGTCTCGGCCGATGACGCCGGACGCCAAGCTTGCGCATGAACGCGCGGGACCATTGGCTGTATCAGCAGCACGAATTTGTGTCGGGATCGGAGAGGATGGTCGATCTAGTCTCCCTTCAGGCGTAGTCCTCGACAAGCAACCCATACATAGCGCCCCGGCAATCGTGACGTTGCAGGTTAAGGACGGACCTCTAGCGCTCACCAACGTCCATAGAAATGCATTCACTACGTCTCCCCTGCCCAAACATCGACATGTCGCCAGGTCACAGTCACCCTCGTCGACTGCCACTTTCGAACGACAGGTTCTCGCATCTGTTCCCACCGTGAACTCTCAAGCTGTCGCCCCGCTCTCAGCCGCGAGCGACTTGACCCCCACTCTCCCCCGACCCGCCTGAAGCCCGCCCAATCTCAACCACAGACATCAGCACGGTCGGCTCCCCCTCCATTGGCTTTTCGCAGTTCGCAGCGCTCAATCAGACTCAGACTCAGAGTCCAGATCTCGAGGGCGGTAAGCCGGTAAGACAGACCCTGGGGAGATCGGGGACAGTGGGAACCTTCAGAACCAGCGGTGGCAATTCTATTGCGCAAACAGAATACGCAGATATGATAATCGAGGCTAATGACGCTATCCCTTTCCGGATCAACATCATGACGTGTGTCTTCATGTATATCATCCTAGCAGGCTTCCTCGTTCTCCCCAGTTCATTCCCTACTATCGAGACGGACGTGGAGGGTTCAAACAAACTCAGCCAGGTGGTGCACTTTGCACGGAATGTCCCTTTGTACGTCCCTTTCTTCCCACTTGTCCCCCTTTTCAAACCCAAAAAATGGTCCCTTCGGCCATAAACTAACGCGTGAGATTATTATAAAACAACAGACTTGTCATCGGCTCTACCTGCTGCGGGTTTGGTGCGATCGGGCTGTGTTACCTCTGGTGGCGCTTCAAACACAACTACGTCTGGCTTCTCAGCAGCATCTTCATCCCAGGGATGTTCAATGGCCTCTCTGGCTTGATATCGACGTTCGTGGACCTCTACGGTCTGAAGCAGCACGTGCACTATAATCCGGGGACGGGCATACGCGTTACTCCGTTGAAGAGCGTACACTATGGCCCGACAACGATCGCTACTATAGTCACCACTGGCGGGTGCGCCGCCATTTGTGGGTTTCTAACGATAATATATACAATCAAGAAGCATCTCGTCAAACGTCGTCATAATCGCACTTTGGGAGATAAGTAACAACGGTGGTGAACCCGGGTCAAGGAGAAGCTAGAGTCCTAGTAGCCAGTCGCGGCACAGCGGTCGTTCTTGGATTTTTGGTTCCATACCTCATTAAAATGTGACTTTTTGTACTGTACACCACTGTAAGACTACCCACACAGACGGAGATGGGAAGCTCAGGTAAAGGAGTATTCTAGGTACGAATCGCTGAACTTCCAGGTTAAAGCCTAACGGAGTAAGACAGCAACCGAACAAGATGTTTTCCAAGAAAAGGAAAACATTGGAAAGCGCGTAGTGAGATGATATGCCGGGGGAGGCACACACATGGGCGTTGAATTGGTGCTGTGACTTTGGGACATGCGTAGGGGCAGGCGTTTCAAGTTTCATACCTTTTTTCCGCCTGAGCTCGCAGTGAGCGTGGCTTGAACAAAGAATTGTGTTTTGGAGCTGCGCCGCAACGTCACAGTTAACTAACTTTCGTGGTCCACGGGGTGATTTTTTTCTGGCTTCTGCATCTCTACTTGTCGCCTCGGCTTCCTTCTGCTGAGCAGCTGCCTCAAGAGACTTGGCAGAGGCTTCTGCTTGACGTGCACCCACTTTCAGCCGCCGGCCTCCGCCAAAGTCTGTCATGCCCTTTCCTCGAGATGAAACGCCTCGTTTCCTCTATGACATAATCCCTCTTCCTTGCACTGATTATCGGCCTCCATTGTTTGGACAGTAGCATCCCTTGTCTGGGCATCAGCATCACATATCATGGTGTCCACAACTGTACTGTTGGCCATAGCCTCCTTTTGAGGAGCGGTGTTGTATATCTTAGCTTCCAACCCCAACTGCACCTCAAGGCGCTCAGTCTCTGAAGACTGACACGCCTGCTCGAAACGGTGTGCCCTGTCCTTCATTCTCGCCTCGAGCCATGCCGTAGTGTGTTGATGTCGTGATCCGACCCAATTGCGCTGGGCCTCTGCCACCCTTGCCTCGGCTTCTGCCTCCCTAGTTTGTGCCTCTGCATCTCCAGCCCGCCTCACTTTTCTTGGCTTCTGCCTCTTTTCTCTTGGCTTTTGCCTTCTGTGTCTCAGAAATGGCCTCACGTTGTAGCGCGGATGGAACACGTGAGTGAGTCCAGGAGGAGAGAGATAAGAGAGAAAATGGTGGGAGGCATCCTGAGATGGCTGGCACACACAGAAAGTGAGACTGAAAGGGTCTAAAGAAGTCTATCTGTGAGAGATAACAGTCGACTTAAATACATCAGAGTCGACTAATTGATAAGAATGAGTGTTGTGGTTGTATGCGTCAACATTGTACTGAAAGCACAAGGAATTGTGACTAAGCGTTAATCACCGTTGTCCGGAGTATAATGAAAAAGGATGAAACAAGAGGGATAAGATCAAGGGAGGAGGTAGTGAGGGAAAGATAAAGGGAAAACGTGTGAGGCTGATGGGCGCTCCGGTGCGGCCTTTCCATTCTAGGACTGCAGAGCAGCTCGTACGAGCGCAGCCCCACAGTCCACCTTACAACGTGTACGGACTTCCACTTTGCGCTGCCGAGCATCCATCTCGTGGTTGGGCACAACTTCCTTCTGAGTGCCAACCCCGGGGATATTGAGGGCATCTGCCTGACGTACACCGTCTGACCGTCATCCATGCGCTCAGTTGGCTCCAAAGTTTGTTGTTTCTCCTTGATGTCCCATGGTACGTGATCCGAATCCATATTCACTATCCTTACCAACGAGGGGCCCTGTGGTCTGTCCCAGGAGGCGTAGGCCCGCGCGCGATCGGGATGTTATCTCTGGAAAACGCTGATTCACAGATTGGGCTTGTCATGTGGGATGGCAGAAGAAGAGGTCTGTCGCTCGTAGAGGACGCTCTTATTTCGATTGGAGTTCAGGGATGCACTGCACCGTGACCGGTCGAGCCAGTACTTCCAGCACTACCATGGCGTGCAAGTTGGGTTGGGAGGGGATCGAGACGCCTTGGGTCAGACGAGACCCTGTGAAGCGTGAGAATATCGTTGAGCAAGCGCTCGAGCGCCCGCCTGACATACCCTCTGACGTGCCCTCTGACAGGTTAAACCTTACCCTGTCCAGACTGCTCTGCTGCTCCGACAAATAGATCGACAAGCTCCAGTCACTCTCCAGGCTCGAGAAATGCCAGTTCAAGCGCGATTGTCGCAGTTGCCGGACTCGGAATACTGATGCATCATCTCTCACTCAGCTAGCAGCTCAGAAATTTCGGTTGTCCGCTTGAAGTTACAGTATATTGTCAATGTGAAGACTGGTGAGCGGTTGCCTGTTCATTTGTTGGACCTGTCAAACAAAGTATTCTCTATTAGGTTTAGGTCCGGCACCTTGTCAGACGGAATACAGTCGGAATCGTCGACCGGGCTGGCGTAATGCCCGGGTGGCACCCGGACACCTGAAGTTGCGGTCAAGTGCAATATACGGAAAGGTACTCGATCAGCGGACGAGCATATAATGAGAGAGTCTCTCCCCCATACTCCAGGGTCCCACCACAACGTGTCTGATCTAGTTCAGTGCGTATTCCATGGCATCTTCCTGGACTGCCACCCCGCAGTTGCGACTTTCGTCGTCAGGCTGACCCAGACACCACATTTTTAGAATCTCATCCGGGTCTGCTTGTACAAAACGCCAACTTGCACATGGCTTCGTTTGACATCAGGACGACCGGCTCCCCCTCCATCGGCTTTTCGCAGCCCCCAGAGTTCAATCAGACTCTGAGTCAGAGTCGAAATCTCGAGGGCGGTGAGCCGGTAAAACGGTCCCCGAGGGGATCAGGGACAGCGACAACCATCGGTGACAATTCTATTGGGCAATCAAAATACATGGATATGGTACTCGAGTTGATTCCCGCCTGGGTCAACCTCTTGGCGGCTCTCTTCTCGTGGATCATCCTAGCAGGCTTCCTCCTTCTCCCCAGTTCATTCCCTACTGACCAGCCGGTCCCGGGGATACGGCATGTCTCTTTGTACGTCTCTTTTCTCCCACTTAGCCCCCTTTGCAAACCAAAAAAATGGTCCATTCGGCCATAAACTAACGCGTGGGATTAAAACAATAGACTTTCCATCGGCTTTGCTGGCTGCGGGATTGGCGCGATCGGGGTGTGTACCCTCTGGATCTGCTACCGTCACAACTACCTCTGGCTTCTCAGCGATATCTTCATCCCAGGGACGCTTAGTGGCATCTCTGGCCTGATATCGACGCTCGTGCACATCTATGGTCGGGGGTTGCCGCCGGGACCCTGGGGCTGGGAAGCGATCGCTACTTTAGGCGTCAGTGGCGCGTGCGCCGTCATTTTGGGGTTTCTAACGATAATATATACAATCAAGAAGCGTTCTGTCATCCGTCGTCATCTCATTTGGCGAAAAGAGATGGGTTACAGCGGTGATGAACCCGTGCCCAAGAGGAGGCTCCGATACCAGTAGCCAGGTCGGGCACAGCGGTCGTTCTTGGAATTTTGGCTCCATACCTCGTTCAAATGTAACTTTTGTACTGTACACGACTGTCAGACTAGCCACACAGACGGAGATAGGAAGCTCAGGCAAAGAAGGGTAGGCATGGCACGGTGATTTGGCGGATTCGGATCTTCATAATTGTTTGATAGTACCTTAAACTATGCCCGATACTATTTATGTTCACAACGAAAGGTCACATTGTTACGCTGATAGGTTCAATAACACAAACGTATAGTGACATCCCTCATCGGCCTCATCCTTTGCTGTATGGTTCAAGGTTTGACTGAGCTACTTCATTCGCGTTGTCTTCGCGCAGGGACCGACGCAGCTGAGCCGAACAGCCCTGGAATTGTAATGCCAGATTCATATTTACAGTAACTTAAATTACAGGTAGGCAGGCAAGCGACTGGGGACAAGGCCCACCATCTATTTCACTATATTGTTGGGGGCTCATTGGGGGCTCACACCGGGCTCCCTTAGTCACTAATGTATCGTAAATACATGACTACGAAAAATGATGTCATATACCATAATTGAACTCTCGAGCGTTTGCACTTAATATTCCAACATAGTGGTAATCGTACTATCGTAGTAGTTGTATCGCGTGACCCTCGTACCAATGTCTTTGGAATCACTTGTACAGGACTTAGGCGGTGAGAGAAGGTGAAGATGGAAGGACGAATGCGGCCGTACGCGGCCGTGGGAAGGAGGTGCCGGAGGTGCCGGAGGTGCCAGTGAGTAGCATGGGCGAGTTTGAATATCTCTTTCTGCTGCTGGGCGTTTGTTCAGCGGCACTGCGACGTTGCTCCTTCAGAATCCGGTATCGCTCCTCTTCACCAAGACGCCGTTGATCCTTCCGAAAGCGATTTGCCTCTCTTTCCTGAACCACAATTAAAAGACGTCTTCCTTTGGAAAGGGCTTCACGATTGCGGCTTACTTTATCCTCTCGCTCTCGCTCCCGTTCTTGTTCAACGAAGTCTTCACGATCGAGACGTCGGTGCCTGCTCTCGTCGGCTCAGTTCCTCGTCAAGCAGGATTGTTCTTCTTGCTCGCGCTCTCGTTTGATCAGGGCTTCATGGTCGAGGCGTGCTTGTTCTACTTGGCCCAGTTCTTCGTCAAGACGGATCTGCTCCTCTCGCTCCCGCTGAAGCCTATCCTCCTCGAGTCTCTTCTCTTCCAGGTACCGCTGTTCGAGTGTCCTATCTCTTTTCCAATCGCCTGGGTCCAAACCTGCGCATTCGGCTGAGTTATGTTGAAGTGCAGCACTTTCGGCCTCGACAGGGCGATTGGCCACGTCTGTTTTGGTGGCTTCGAGTTGGACAGTGTCGTCGGCCTCACTGGTAGCCTTGTTGCTGCGTTCATGTCGGGAACTGCCAAGGGCCTGGCGCATGGCTTTCTCTTGTGCCGAACGGGATATGCGTTCCTCCTGCTTTGTCATCGTCATCAGCTCGTCTTCTTCCTTCCTCCATTTCGCTGCATCCTCTTTCCTCCTGGCCTCCTCTTCCCTTCGCACCTTCTCCTCAAAGCGATGCGCTGCCTCTTCTCTCTGTCAAGCGAGAGTTTCCCGCTGCCGCGCATCCTCCAGCCTTCTTCGGACATCACCTTCCCACCTACGTGCGTCCTTTTCCTTCCACCGGGCCTCTTCGTCTCGTTTACGTGTTGCCACCTCATTTCGTTTGGCCCCCTCTTCATTCTGGCGGGCTTTGAGCTCCCTCTGTCGCGCTTCTTCTAGTTTGCGCTGGGCTTCCACCTCCTTATGCTTGGCATCGGCCACCTTCTTTCGCGTGGCAGCCTCACGCATCTTGGCAGATGCCTCAGCATGGCGTGCGCCTACCTCAACTTTTTCAGCTTCCACCAAAGACTGCCATGCGTCATGGGGAGGGGGGTGAGGGGCAGAGTCCTCGCAGAGTGCAATATTTGACTTTGAAACAATGAGATAGTGATTCTGCACTGGAAGATGTTCTGTGTCGCTGCGAGCAAATCTACTGCCGCGACATTGACCAGGAACGAAGGGCCCCAAGTGATGAACAGCGCTACTCCTAGTTGACCCAGTACTGTTAACACTACCCCAACACGAGAACGGGACAGCACTTGTGCTATTAACCTCTCCCGTTGTATGGGAAATGGCACGGGATATATCAGAATGCTCTGATGCAATGGGATTGGACGACCAGACAGGGGCATGAGAGATGGAACTTGGGCTGCAAAGTTCTTGACGGGGAGAGTATGGCTGAGAGTCATCCCTTTCCTTATCGTCGTTGTTGTCCTCTACGACTTGGGAAGTTGATGTATGTCGCTGGCGTAAGGGGGATTTTTCTCGAGGGATTTGGGACTTTGAGTGAAGGGGTTCAGTTAAGAAAACATTTGAACATGATCGCCCGAGGTTTGTGGTCTCTTCCACTTCTGCGTTCCCCTTTGACCCATCAGGTTTACCACCTTCTTGCGCTGCTCCAGCACTTGGAGCAGCACTTGGGTATCCGCCTTCGGGGCACCCATAGAAGCTTTGCCCGATAACGGCCAGCTGCTGAGGGCTGGTTAAAAAGATGCCCTCATCAGTTTGGGAGGCATTAGGAGGGACATATGAAATGCGTTCCTCATCGACTTTGCGGATGTTATCAAGAATTCGGTGCTGCTACCGCGCGACGTCCAGCAAGTTGGAGTTGACAACTTCAAGAGTCCATCTGTGCTCCGACGTTTTCAAGCACAATTGGCGATTGAACTCTTCCACCAACGCTTGCATGTTATCCATGCTCTCCTCGTGATCGCATTGAGGTCATGTCCGATGCGTTTACAGGGATTAACCTTCCGTATGTCATTGGGATCGGGAACACGAGCATCTGTGTTAATAGATGGAGGGGCTGTTGGTATTGACACTGGCATTGACATTGGTGGCATATAGAATGCTCTACCGGAGGCGCACCTTAGCCTAGCCTCCCTATTTTGTACATCCGCCCCGATTTTCTTGGCTTATCCATCTCTACTTGTGGCCTCAGGGCCTCGGCTTCCTTCTGCTGAGCAGCTGCCTCAAACCTCAAGCGACTTAGCAGAGGCTTCTGCTTGACGTGCACCCCGCTTCCAGCTGCCCGGCCTCCGCCAAAGCCTGTCGTGCCCTTTCCGCGAGACGAAACACCTCGCTTTCTCTATTACATAATTCCTCTTCCTTGCGCTGAGTATCGGCCTCTATTATCTGGACAGTAGCATCCCTTGTCTGGGCATCAGCATCACATACCGTGGTGTCCGCAACCGCTGCTGGTCACAGCCTCCTTTTGAGGAGCGGTGTTGTATATCTTGGCTAACCCCAACTGCACCTCAAGGCGCCCAGTCTCTGAAGACTGACATGCCTGCTCGAAGAAGTGCGCCCTGTCCTCCATTCTCACCTCGATCCATGCCGTAGTGTGTCGATGTCGTGATTCAACCCAATTGCACTGGGCCTCTGCCTATCTTGCCTCGGCTTCTACCTCCCTAGTCTGCGCCTCCGCATCCCCAGCCTGGGCTTCTGCCTCCCCTGTCTGGGCTTCCGCTTCGCGTTTCTTTGTGGTTGCCTCCCGTGTCTGGGATTCTGCCTGACGTACACCTTCCTCAGTGCACTCAGTTGGCTCCAACATTTGTTGTGCGTCCTTGATGTCCCACAGCACATGATCCGAATCCATACTCGTTATCCTTATCAACGAGGGGCCCTGCGGTCTGTCCCCAGGAGGCGTGGGCCCACGCGCAATCGGGATGTTTTGCCCTGTTATCTCGAGAAAACGTTGCAATTCACAGTTGAAGTGCGAAACAGGGCTTATAGACTGGGAAGTGTACTGCCTTGCCGTGTGATGACAGATTGAGCTTGTCATATGGGCTGGCAGAAGAAGAGGTCTGTCGCTCGTGGAAGACGCTGCTATTTCGATAGGAGTTCAGGGATGCATAATGATGACCTGCACCGTGACCAGTCGAGCCAGTGCTTCTAGCACTACCGTGGCGTGCAAGTTGGGAGGGGATCGAGACGCCCTGCTTTATCTTCTCCGGAAAATGTTACAAACCATGGATGGACTGCGAACCAGGGCTTGCAGACACTGAGAAGCGTGATGCCTTGCCGAGTGACGACAGATTGGGCTTGTCATGTGGGCTGGCGGAAGAAGGATGATGGCCTGCACCGTGACCGGTTGAGCCAGTACTTCCAACACTACCATGTCGTGCAAGTTGGGAGGGACTGGGATATATTTCTGTCCAGTGGCATAGGCAACAGTACCGGAGATACCAGAAGATTCTGGTGTACTGAGAACGGGGCGTGGGACGGAGAGCAGAGAGCCGGAAAGTATTTGACGAGGTGGTTCAGAGTGGAAGTATGGCCGACTCGCATGCTGATGCCAGTTGGACTTATACAAGTCCTCATTATCGTCGTCCTCCGTGGGATGAAAATTTGGTGGTTGTCGCTGGCGTACGGGAGCATTTCTTTGAGGGACAGGAGATATTAAGTGAGAGGGCCGAGTTAAAGGAACGTTCGGACGTGATGGAGGACGTTATTGTTGGAGATCGAGAACGCCGTCTTCATCTTCTTCCCCTCCTTTCGAGTCATCACCCTCTGCACTTTCCCCCGATTAGTTCACCCCTTTCACCCTCTCGCCTGCCACTTCTATATCGATTCTGGGAGTTGTCATCAGAGCCCCGTTCGGTATTGCTACGTGGTTCGCTCAGCTCAGCCTTCTACTGTTCATCAGCTCAGCCTTCTACTGTATACTGCATCGGTTTGGGAGGGCACAGTAATCCACTTCATTGTCAGGAGGCATGCAGCGCTGTTGAAAGCGTGAGAATATCGTTGAGCAAGCGCTCGCCTTGTTACGTACCCTCTGCCCATGCCCAGGGTAACGTTACCCTGTCCCTGTCCAGACCTGCTCCAACGAATAGACCGACAAGCTCCGGCCACTCTCCAAGCTCGAGAAATCCACAGTGCCAGTTCAAGCGTGATTATCGCGGAGGTGGTAGTAACATTGCTGGACTCAGAATACTGGTACAAAGCGCTCAGGAAGTCGTCCAAATTCATCTCTCACTCAGCTGGCAGCTCAGGGATTTCGGTTAGAGTTGGTCCGAATTAGTCTGCTTGAAGTTATATTACAATGTGAAGACTGGTGAGCGGTTGCCTCATCTTTTGCTGGACCTGTCAAACAAAAAGTATTCTCTATTAGGTTTAGGTCCTGCGCCTTGCCAGAGTCCAGACGGAATACAGTACGGAATTGACTGGACTGGCGTAGCGCCCGCCGGGTGGTTCCCGCCGGAAACCTGACATCGCGATCAAGTGCAACATACGGAAAGGTACTCGTTAAGAACGTGTGGACGGATATATAATGAGAGTCACTCCCCTCTCCCCCATGTTCCAGGGTCCCCCCAAAACACATCTGATCTAGTTCAGTGCGTATTCCATGGCATCTTCCTCGACCTCCAGCGCTCACTAACGTCCATACCGCATTTGCTACGTCTCCCCTACCCAAACATCAACATGTCGCCAGGCCACAGTCACCATCGTCGACTGCCACTTTCGGACGACAGGTTCTCGCATTCGTTTATACCATGGACTCTCAAGCTGTCGCCCCGATCTCAGCCGCGAGTGGCTTGCCAGTGACCCCCCCACTCTCCCCCGACCCGCCTGAAGCCCTCCCAATGTCAACCACAGATGTCAGCATGGCCCGCTCTCCCTCCATTATCTTTTCCCAGCTCCCAGGGCTCAATCAGACTCAGACTCAGAGTCCAAATCAGCCGGTAAAACGGACCCCGAGGAGATCAGGGACAACGAAATCCATCGGTAGCAATTCTATTGCACAAACAGAATACATAGGTATGGTACTCGAGACGATTCCCGTCTGGGTCAACCTCTTGGCGGCTCTCTTCTCGTGGATCATCCTAGCAGGCTTCCTCGTTCTCCCCAGTTCATTCTCTACTCTCGAGAAGATCCCGGGGGTACGGAATGTCCCTTTGTACGTCCCTTTCATCCGACTTGGCCCCCTTTGCAAACCAAAAAAATGGTCCCTTCGGCCATAAACTAACGCGTGGGATTAAAACAACAGACTTACCATCTCCTTTGCCCTCTGCGGGATTGGCGCGACCGGGCTGCTTTACCTCTGGTTCCGCTACCATCACAACTACCTCTGGCTTCTCAACAGTATTTTCATCCCAGGGACGTTTAATGGCATCTCTGGATTGATATCGACGTTCGTGAACATATATGGTCCGGGGAAGGCGAAGGGCCAACACGTACTCTATGGCGGGACAACGATCGCTACTGTAGCCGCCACTGGCGGGTGCGCCGTCATTTGTGGTTTTCTAGCGATAATATATTCAATCAAGAAGTTTCTCGTCAAACGCCAACATCATCGCATTTCACGAGAGATGAGTGAGAGCGGTGACGAACCCGGGCCCAACGAGATGCTCCAATCCTAGTAGCCAGGTCGCGGCACAGCGGTCGTTCTTGGAATTTTGGCTCCATACCTCGTTCAAATGTAATTTTTTGTAATGTACACCACCGTAGACACCCACACAGACGGAGATGGGAAGCTCGGGCAAAGAAGGATGGGCATGGCACGGTGATTTGGCGGATTCGGATCTTCATAATTGTTTGATAGTACCTTACAACGAAAGGTCACATTGTTGCGCTGATAGATTCAATACCACAAATCTATGATGATATCCCCCATCGGCCTCATCCTTTACTGTATGGGTTCAAGTTTTGACTGAGCTACTTCATTCGCGTTGTCTTCGCGCAGGGACCGACGCAGCCGGACAGCCCTGGAATTGTAATGCGAGATTGGGATTCCAGATTCAAAACCATATTACAGCAAATTACTACGATGTTTGTCGCAGCGCTCTGATTGCGCCCACTGTCACTGATTGACAGGCTACGCCCAGTTGAAGACGCCAATGGCTACTACAGTACTGCCGCCAATAGATTCGGAGTTTCACCCTTATTACCATCACCTTCACATCTGGGCCCGACGTCCTTACACAGTTGACTACCTCCGACATGCGTCTTAACCGCGTAGTCTTGCTACATATAGACACTATGTTGTTCCTCGTGAAATATATAGCCTGTCATACTTACATGCTCGTAAACAGCATCCCTTAGAATTTTTCCGTGCTCCGGACCCGCGAGAGCTGTATTGAGGCTACATGTGACACAAGATGCCCCCTGCGGGGCGGTGGCGATTTGGCGAACAGGTCCGAGTGAGACTTGGAGGCCTTGGGCAATAACGGAAGACGACTGTGCATTTGCCTAGGCCAGATTGGCTACGATGTTCGTTTTACGACGATGGCAGCAGGATGGCATTTGTTTCGCGTTCACCTGCATCTTTCAACGGCAGAGTCGCCGTGGTCTACGCCCCGAGATGTCGCTCCAGGTTTCGGCGCTGCCATGACATACTGTCAGTCTGTCGGCCCACACGTTTATCAGCAATTGGGGACGTGGTGGCAATCAAAGTCATTCCCTTCGCAATTCTAGGCGCTACGACATGATGTCGTGAGATATTTGCGTACGAAGGTCGTATGGTGTTCCTGGCCAGGTGTCAGATAAAGTAAGGCGACCGGAAAGATAGGAGTATTGTATATCACGCATTATGTCTCGTCTAAGTTATATTATGGGCGCCTATGTAAGAAACTTGGCCCAGAACCCCGACAAACGTGTTGTGCGTGTGATTTGCCACGCTAATCTAGGAAGGAGGGGCCATGGTAGATGGATCACTCGATTGGTCTCATGATCCAATCCAACTGTCTTCGAAGAATGGAATCCGATATTCTCCATTAGGTAACACCAGCCAGTGGCGTCCTCGTAAACGTGTCAGTAGAATATGTATGAAAAAGGCTCCTTACGCGTGTTGAATCCAGTACAGTGGAAGCTTCGAATACAAGGGCTTACCGCACGGAATTTCAAAAGCAAGTTTCATATGGAAAATGCGGGAACCATCAAGTACTACCAAGTGCAAGTTCCGTATACAATGCTACAGCCAAGCGCAACACTGCCAATGAGGTCGTCGCGATTGCGGAAGTTGTGCTCCAATAACAGTGGTAATCGCAGTAGTTGCATCGTGTAACCATCGTGCCAATATATTTGGAATCGCTTGTACAGGAGCTTCGGCGATGAGAGAAGGTGAAGATGGATGGGCGAAAGCGGCCGAACGGGTCAAGGACTCGGAGGTGCCAGTGAGCAGCGTGCGCGAGTTGGGAGCGCCTCACTGCTGCATGACCTAGAACCGTAGCGGACTTGCACATACCAGGCCCACGATGACTGTCGTCAGGGAAATTAAGGAGTATGGTGGGGCACGGTACGATGAAATCTTTAGTATTGGGGATGGTGGGTGGCCGCGGTCGTGGTTAGCTGCCCCGGGCCGGCCGTGCCCGCTCAGATGGCTGAAAGACGCTGACCTCCAGCCGTCGCTCGGATCTCTCAATGAGCCATTCACTGAGCCCGTAACACATCCATGTACACCGTCCACGAACTGCCCAAGCAAATAACCGCCGCACAGAAGGAAATCTGTGCCCATGCTTGTTTCCCACGTACTCATCTTCATGTGATCGCTGGCACTGGCAGGGACTGGACGGGGCTACTGCCTCGAAGATGCTCATCCCATTTTCGTTCACTGTCCCGCCTTTCAACACCTTCGCAACGAGTCCTCCGAAGCGCTCATCTCTGGTGCTGAACATATTTCAAGTGGAATCACCCTCTCTATCCCTCTGCTATCCCACTCAGAGCGTGTGACGGCTCACCTTTTCCGAGATGGCCGGTCCCTTCTTGGCCTCTGGCCTCATCTGAGTCATCTCGCTTTTCCTTGGGACTCTTGCCGCCTTTCTTACCCAACACTACCCTCTGCCCCTCACTTTCTGGCAAGTCCCAGCATACTCTTCCTCATCTTGTGTGCTCTTGCCGTACTTCTTTTATTCCATCTTACTGCGAGAATCTGGGGATCTGTCACTCATCATTATTTTTCGGCCACTTCGAAACTGGATGTTGGTACAAGACTCGCCAAGGACTCCCCTTACTACAAAACTCAAAACCCTCCCTACCACTTCACCTCCAACATTACCTACATTTATGACTTTCACCACCTTCCATGTCATACTTATCTTATCTTTATTGCTTACGAGCAAACAGGCAAGCCAATATCTTGTAGAGTTGGCCAAAATATTATTAGTAAGTTTTGTTGTTTTGTCATGGGGCATCTAATGATCTAAATTCTAAATACTTACTTGAGGTGGGGGTAAGTTCTTAGTAAGGCACTAGATGTGACATAGCTTACTTGACTTGCAGAGTCTCTACTTATAGATAACTTGTGGATGTCTGCAAGTCCAGTAAGTTTGTTCACATCAAGGCAGGTGCAAGTAGAGCATTATTTTGCTGATGACCATGGGCACCACCCACTTGCTCTTGCTAATCTCAGCTAAATAGCATTCAATCACATCTACTTCAATTTAAGAGAAGGGGGAGGGAATAGGTAGCATGTACAACACACCCATTATATAAAGAAGTTTCCCCAAAAGATGAAATTCCGAAAACATAAAGCGACGTGTGGAGTTAATCGGGAGAAAGAAGAGTAAGAATGAAACTAAAGAGAGAGAAAAAGATGAGAAAATATAATGAGCACAAAGGTATGGGTACAACAATACTAGTAGTAATTACTACGTTCGCGAGCATTATCAATATACTCTCGCATACATTACCACGCGGCGCCTAGGCCGCCTCTCCAATCTCTCTCCCTATGCTCGTATCCGCCACCCATCACCTTTCCGACTGACCTTACCAACACCTCCAATATTCTCACGCACGACCAGCCAAAGCCCAGTGGAAGAAACGACGTCCTTGATCTCCTCCGCAGTAAGCACGAGTCCATCTGGTTCATCACCGCCACCACTCCCATTCGGCACATCCCAGCTCGGACGCGCGATTCCCTGCGGACTCACAGCGCGCCGACACACTTGCAGTCGATCGACAATGATATCCGGAAGCGGGAAGGGTACTTTTAACAGCGCTACGACTTTTGGGTGGTGCGGTGTCGGCGAGAACGTTGCTACGCGTACGCGTGTATAGTTGCTACTGGTACCGTCCGCTGCCGCTGCTGTGGCGGCGGAGGCAGGAGACACGGCGCCGCCACCTCCTTCGCCCACGCGAGATAAGACGAGGGTACATGTCCAGGGAGTTTCGGAGTCCTCCGGCTCGCTCTCATCACCGTCGTCTTCCCCACGCGGGAAACGTCCCGCCGAACTACCGACTTCGCTCGCCGTCGACATGCTCTGTCCCGATGTGGTCGAAAGGCGCTTCTCGGCTCTGTCGGTCGTCCCCGAGCGACTAGGCGGGGACGCTGAGCCCCTCTTATCAGGAGGGCCACCACCACCACCGACCATAGTACTGGCTCGACGGTTGGCACCGACAGTTTGGTTGCCATCCCGCAGTGGCTTTCTCTTTTTCTTTCCCCTACTCCACACAACGTGGACTTCCACGGCACCTTCTTCAGGAGGTGTCCGCAATTGTCGCCGATCGTCAGATAAGCCGAGTTGATTCATATGCCCGATAACATTGCCCAAAAGACCCCCGTTCGAACCCTTGATCCATTTACGAACGACCCATGTGTAACTATGAGGTCGGCCTTGAGGGGGATATTTAGGAGAGCTGCATAAAGGGTGAATTCCGAGGATTGGTGGTTGTAAAAGTGAGGAGGTGGGTATAGAGGACGGAGGGCTGGTAGACCGCTCGAGATGTTGGCCAGATATGGTCGGGCCAAGTAATGAGTTCCGTTTGTCGTTTCCCTGTGATGGGACTGCCAACGATTGACCTGTCGATAAGCGCGAGGGCCGAGGAAAGAAATTACCTATCGGCGATGACATGGCCGAAGGGGACGGTGATGACGACTGGTTATCCTTCTTCTTGAAAAACTTGCCAAAAATCTTTTTCGAACCACTGGTTGGTGTCGCGTCCATATCAGGGCGCATAACGTTGGGTGGGGATGGTGATGGATTATCCATGCCTGCAGAAGAAAGAGAGTGAGCGGATGAATTGGGAGTATGTACACCGTCCGCGCCTCCGGGCCGAAGGGTAAATTGTGGCGCTAGGGTGGGATCCTGGTGGTCGTCGATACTGGTTCGATTGCTGGAAGGTGGTATCTGGGGGACAGCGCCGTTGCCGGAGCCGAACACCTCAACGGGCTCGAGTACGGCAAGTCCCAAAATCTCGAGACCGCGTTTCTGGAATTTTGCTACTTTGGCGTCTGTACCGGCATCCACGATGACATTTGTCATGACGTTGTGGGCCTGGAGATTATACAGTGGGATGATCATCCTGCGGGACGATGTGGTGGACGTGGATGTAACCGAGGAGAAAGAGGTGACGGAAGAATAGCCAGAGTACATCGACACATCCGACCGATTCGAAGTGGTGCGGCTGAGAGTGGTATATTCTTGATCCTGGGAGGATTGCGAAACGTCTAAAGAGCGCGTGCGGTCGCGTTCACGAGTTTGTGGGGGGACTAGCTGAACTTGCAAATTTAAAGGATGATTGGACTTGGCAGGAGGAGGTCGTACGACGATGAATGACTGGGAGTAAATGGTTGTGAGGATGGGCAAAGGGCCAATATGGCCAAGACGTACCTCGTGGTTTGTTCGCTTCTCCTTCCTCTTAGTGCTACCTTCGTCCACAACGATATCTTTCGGCTTTACATCCTCAACCTTGGCAAGCGGCGGATCTTTACTTGGGGCGTTGGCAGGGTTAGGGGAACCCTGTTGAAGTGAGGAGGGAAGAAATGATGAAAGGGTGGCAAACATGACTGATTGTAATAAGCGAAGATGTCTTGGTTACCATAAAGGAACAACGTACGGATATCGCAGGGTGGCAGTCCGGGCCTAGGTGTATGCCAAGCAAGTAGATAGACTGGTTTTCAAGATGACGGGAATTAGTGGTGGAGAGAAACGCCGATCGGTTCACACTTACGAGTCGGGCTGGCCGTAAATCCAGAAATATGAATTAAACTGAGTGAGAAGATGGACGGATAAGAGTGAGTAAATTGTAAGAGATATAAGAGGAGAGGAAGAGAGAGGGATCGATGCGAGGGGAGGGAGAGGACGAGGGGATGGATGGGATGGTGAATTGGGCATCATTTAGTCATTCCTGCTTATTCGTTACGTAAGCCCTGGGCGTCACGCTCGTTCTCTTCCTGGAATTGATTTATACGTCTCAACTGACCCCTTGACGGGCGTCTGGGGAAAGACGTCTTTGAACAAAGTACGACAGAGGGTAGACTTGGACCGGACCTGCGCCGCAGCTAATGAATTCACGCACATCTCTTCATCTCGACTCGATGACCCAGACAAACGGCGCGAAGATTGCCTTTCCGAGTCCTGACCTGAAAGTCCCCTGTCGGTACAGATTAGCGTTCGTTGCCAATTGAAGCCATCCGCCGGGCAACTTGGCTCCTGGCCGTACCTGATTAGGACGTCGTGATATACCATGAAACATACAGTACTTGTATGAGCGCGCTGCTACTCTCAAAATGTGACCAAGGCGCACGCATGCCGCTGATGGCCGCACTTTGTGTTAGGATAGCCCAGGAACGGAACACGCACGGGACCTCATAGGCCTCATATTTCACAGTACATGCCGTCTACGCAGCGACTTCGCGCTGCGCACAGCAGTTCCCTGAGCCTTCGCAGCTGTGCAACGCGGTACTAAGGATCAGAGGCGCCTATCTGACCCCAATGCCCTGACCGCAGCTTTTCAATTCCTAACTGCGGGCTGCGATGCTTTCTTTTCGATGACATGCATCATGATTCCAAAAGGCGAAACGAAACTATTTGCGCGTCCCTACGCTCACATTCATCACACGCCCCACATCTCTGCAGGTCAGGCTATACCGCGTCTGCCTCGAAAGTACCACACCCCCCGCAAGAAGGCTCGCTGCGCCACTGCTATTTCCATTGCCGAGCATGCCGGCATTGGCTAACTCCGAGTCCCCCCTGATCACGCGGTCCTCAGAGACGGTCTCGATGCCGTGTGCATATTCGGTGTATTGCTCTTGCGCCGTGATGACGAGGCTGCGCGGCTCCAGAAAGAGGGAGAGCTTTGGCTCCCGCGCATTGCCAATGGCAGGCAAGTCATAATAATCCATCACCGTGTGACTCCCGAGCGACAATGTCGCGACGACTGGGTGGTAGGCGGGGCCATCTTGGTGCGGCTAGACAAGGTAGACAGATACAGATACATGGGAGGAGAAAGTTCCTTTTCTACTGAGAACAACAGGGGGATAGGGGGGAAGAAGTACGAACCATGATACCCTGGCCTGGAAGGTACTGATCATGAGAGCGACGATAGTGTCGGTGTATGAGTGGTGAGTTGTTTTTTGGTCGTACTGTTTTGTAACAGCAGCCGTATCCCGGTGCAGAGAACGCACCTCATTCAGTATAACATGGTTCGGCTGCCGATGTGGCGATTGATCAAACGCTCCCGTTGAGGCAATGCGCGATATTAAATCCGGACTTATTCCCAGATCCAAGAAGAGAAGATAGACGCGAAAGGGTAAATTGGTGCGCACACGGGATTCATAGCGTGACTCACTAATTGCAGATGAACTGAGGGAGCGGTTGCGCGACGAGTACGTTTTTCGCTGTCAGATCACCACCTGCGTGGGCCATCGTGAGATATCTGTGTGTTGTCAGCAGGCGAGGGGGATTTGCGAGTCACCCCATGTCTGCAACCTGTTGTATAATACATGTTTGTTGACACCCAAAAATTCATAGTATAACATACCTCCGATTCGAAAGTTGCTTCCATTTCGGCTGAGGTGTCTCCAGAATCTGCATGTATTTGATGGATCCGGAGAGATGGCCGGCTGTGATTTTGCCAGCTCACCTTACGCAACAAGAATGCCTCCTCGTCCGTTGTCACAAAATCAGGAATGTAATACGTGTTCTTAGATCCTGGGACGTGGTGCTTAGCGAGGTTCATTTGGGAGATAGAGGGTGTTGAGATGGTGGCAACTGAAAGCGGTGACGCGAACCTGACCGACATCGTTCAACTCTCGGCCAACGGACAGTTCCTCTATACCAGCGTATTACCATGCATCCCACTTCTCCACTGCCCCCAATTCCCTTCTCGCTCTGGAAGCGCTCGCTATACCCCCTCTGTTGTCAATGCGCCAGGCGCGCTTTGTTTTATCGTAATATCTTGTGCGAGTCTTTCAAATCGTTATGCGTAGTTTCCCTTCACCAGGCGACGTTCGTGACGACGTAACCCCTGTACCCGACAATCGTTTTTTGGTCCTCGCCAGTGGCAGCAGTTTTGTTCTTGGCCCAGGCTACCAAGGTATAGAGACCAGCCAGCTACCCCACGCTCTTCCAGGACAACCACATGATGGAACTTCACCGGTCTCATCGAATCCTCAGGCTGCCGCTGTTCCTCCATTCCCTGCATCCGAGGTTCCTCAGAGCGCCGTCGTAGCATCCACGCCGTTAGCTTCTGCTACACCCTCGGGTGCCCAGCAGGTGGCCACCTCAACAGAACCGGGGTCCGCCCTGCCCTCCGGGTCATCGTCGGCACAAGTAAGTCCCCCACATTGTCTCGTATGTTCATTTCATATGACCTGATCGTGCTACAGATATCGGCACCCATCTCTGTAAGCCTAGTCATCATATTGTGCGCAGACGCGCGTTTACAACCGTTATAGGCCACCTCTACGCCCGAGGGCACGCTTCTATCATCATCTCCACTTAGTCCCGTTCCATCTACATCGTCCGGAAATTTGGCGACGACAACGATCCCGTCATCCACCATTTTTCCTGCTTCAACCTCTAACCAGGTAACACCGTCGTCGACTGTCGCCGCTGCTGTCAATAATTCCGCAAGTGTCCACGGTGCATCTTTCTGGGCCGGAATCGCTCTTCTCTGCATTGCTGGTGTCGCGACTATCATCACCCTATTCGTATGGTGGCTACGCGTGCGCAAGCGCATGCACAGGCGCCCTTGGGAGTCGCGCTGGCCATGGGGAAGAAGGGCGGAGAGTTACAATTTCCCCGAAGACGCCGTCTCGTCTTCTGGTCCATCCGAGTCTTGGTGGCAACCACACGGCGATCGCGATGTCGGAGAACCGCGACGCAGCACGAGCCATCTTATATCGTTATCGCGCGAGACCATGGCGTCTACCAGCCAGCGCGAGCTGCAATTGCCAGCCCTGGCCGCCATGTCCCCTTTCACGCGCAGCCCATATCCCACCTTGCGCCCGCTCCCACTAGAACTGCGTCTTTCGGACACGAGCGTGCCCGGCCTCATGCAAGACCTCGGTGGTTCGTTGTGCGTCGCCAATCTCGTCGCGGGCGACATCCTCACCTCTGGCGACGAGTCCAGTCGGCCACCGACGGCCCTCGATGATGTGGGCACGCCGCGGGAGTCCAGCGCGATGTTCAGGCCACGCTACTTGGGCCTGAACGGATCAGGGCTCGATGTACCCTGGGTCCAGACGCCTCCCGCTGAGCGAGAGCCGCAGCTGGAGACGGAACCAAAGCGCGAGGGCGCGCTCATGGATGCGTCACCTCCACTGAACAATAACCGGTGGAAGGAACGCCTGGAACGTCCATCTACGAAACCTGCCGAGTCCCTGGATCCGCCTATTGGCGCGATGGAGGGCTGGCGCGACTCGTTGCGAAATAACATCGCGAACGCCTTTGGTGTATTTACGTCTACTGTACCCGCACCCGTCCGTACTCGCGTGAGCACGTACGATTGGCAGCACACAGCAACTGCCACCACGCCAGCGGTTGGCCGCGCCCCATCCACCGTGTCGATGACTTCAAAACCATGGTCGCTAGAAGAAACGCGCGACGGAGCTGGGGTCGTGCACATCCGCGGGGTGCCAGATCCCGCCATGGTATCATCGTCCTCTTCCTCCTTGCGGAACAAGGGCGGTAGAGCTCTCCCTCCCACACCCTCAAGTCTCCGTTCATCACTTCCCCCCACATCCCTCATACCCCCCGTCCTACCGCATCTTCCGCCAATGCCCCAAGTGCCGCGTATCGGTACGAGTGCCTCGCGCAGCGCGTCGACGAAGCGAGAGCACGGCTCGCGTCGCCGGCGGGTGCAGGGGCAGGGACGACCGCGCTCGCGGGTTTGGCGCTCGGAGTCGTCGGCTTCGGAAGCGACGTCGGTCGGATCTGACATGTCGCGCTCGTCTATGTCGGGTGCGACTGCGGTGGCGCGCTGGATGCAGCTATCGGAGAAGGAGGAGGCGGCGCGGCGAGCATTGAGGCAGCGGCGTCATAGACAGTCTATCAGTAGTGCGCGGAGACGGACACGGGGCATGGTCGAGTTGAATTGATGTTATCTCTATGTGTACAGTAACTTGTGCCCATTGACTTGTCAGTCTTTTATCTCAAGTGCTAGCGGATCGACTCTGCCAACACAAACCATCTCAGCGATATTCCATGCTAGAATGAGACCTTGAACAGCTTCAGGACCGCCAACCTGCAGTATGCCCTAGTGGTCTAAAATGAACTGAGGACACGGTTTGACAATCAGTGTTCCTGGCTGTTCCGTTCCCGGCCCGGGGGAAAGCATTTTTGGTCGCAAATGAACTTTCTGTGTCTCTCCCCTCAACGATCCCCCGACCGACAACCGTGTATCGTTGCCCGCCCACGCGTAAACAAGAAGAGCCGTTCGAGACGCGAGATCCACTTTCACAGACGCTGATCCAGTTACAGTGAAAGCATGTGTGTACGCCTCCGAGTCTCTTTGTCTTCCTTGAGGACCTCAACAAGTTGATAGACGCATGCCAACACCACCCAACGCGGTTGGTCCTCCTCGACCAGTCACACCACAGTCACAGCGTGTGTCTGACCTCATCATCAGCGGAAAACTCCTGTCGACATCGTCGAATCGTGGGTCAGCATCAGCCTCGGAATATCTCTCCAGAGCTCTGTACGTTCTTCATGTTCAGTCACACAGTATATACCTAAACGACTTGATGTTTATAGTGTGGATGACGTCCGTTCCTCGATATACGCTGACATTCATGACGGCGCTGCGTGCACCGTCGAAGCTTTTCTGAATGGCCTACTATCACTTTGCTTACCCGAAGAGAATAAGCACAATCCACCCGCGGATCTTTTGAAACTATGTGTCGAAGCTGTCCTTCCTTTCTGTAATGGGGAAGAAGGAGCACCAGCAGGTAGCTTGGAATTACGAACACATCTAGAGGAATAGTGCGAAGCTTTATTTGACCCGCCCCTGATCACATTCTTACACTATTCGCTCAGTTGTAAAGACAAAGACAATGAAGTGGAAGGCTATCGGCCCTTCGTCCTTGCATTTAACTTCGCTCTTCAGGCACTGCACAATATTGAGGTACCATTACGCAAACCGAACGACTCACGCCTACTTTTCCATCGAAACGATCCCAAACCGATCCAGGCGAGTCACAATGACCACCCGTCGAACCGCATACCGGATATTGTTCTTGTCTCTCTGGATGCTGCACAGAAAGCCTCAGGCGGCCGGCCTAGTTGGAAGGATTACGCCCTCGGTACTGCTGGCAATGCCCCAAATAATAATTTTACATGGGGTGATTGTTTGTCCACAGCAGAATTCAGACGGACTTGGAAAGAGAAGACGTGTTCGCTGCGTTCGCCTCCTTCCAAATACAAATACAAGGAGGTGACAGAGGTCCCTCTACAAGCTCCCATATATGAAACGTC
>WNFQ01002688.1_pt1 | contig 35962 bp, 29 predicted proteins | sample 5400171 | NCBI WGS metagenome assembly WNFQ01 (sample SAMN13153356, study PRJNA577476) | soil metagenome | isolation source: 20 cm soil under Madrone tree | place: USA:California | collected 2016-06-14
GGAGATTGAAAAGTGAGAGGCTGCGCCTCCCAGCATGCGTTCGCGCTTGCCGAACGGCGTTTCGACGTTATCAAACGCCACCGAACCTACGACGAGTAATGACATATTCGCTATTTGGAATTTGAGATTTCAGATTTGAGAACTTCAGTCCGCAATCGAATTAACTTAAACCAGCAATCGAGCCCTGGCATCAGGCGATAGACTGCCCACCGCTTACTGCTCGCTGCCTACTGTTTACTATCCTTCGGCTTCGGGCCCCCCAGAGCCTTCAGATCTTCGAGAGCACCACCCTTAAATTTGCTGTCGGGATAATTGTTGACCAGCATTGAAAGATAGTCACGCGCATCTCCTCTCAACTTGTCGGTAGCGGTCTTCACCGATTGCTTACCTTTGTTCGCTGACAGCCGCAGGCTGCTTTCGCCGGCGATCCACAGGACTTCGTCGATTTTCGAAAACGTCGGATTACCGGCAATAATCTCTTCACAGCGTGCCAGCGATGCCTTGTAGGCTTTTCGGAGTGTGAAGTATTGCCGCGCTACCTCCAGGTTGTGCAGGGAGTCTTTCTCCATATCCGCATCGCGCACGACATCCGGGCCACGCTTCGCCGCCGGTTGCGCCCATGCAGCCGCCGGTGCCATGACGAAAAGCGCCAAAGCGATCACCGTAGTTACGAGAAACTTTTTCATAGAGATACTCCATTACCCTTCAACTGCGAAACTCGAAAAATCACTTCCGGTACTTCTCAAGGATGGCGGCGAGCTTACGCGCGGTTGCTTGCGGCCACAAATCAGGTGCGGTAAAAATCGCATTCTGCAAAGCTGTTCCACACTTGCAATCGCGTTGACCGCTCGCCAGACTCTTGACCGCTTCCCGCATGATCACTTGCGCGTTCCTGACATTCTTGTTCAAATACTCAATCACTGCGTCTGCGGTAACCGCGTCATGACCGGAATGCCAGCAATCATAATCAGTGACCAACGCCAACGTCGCATAACAGATCTCGGCTTCGCGCGCCAGCTTCGCCTCCTGCAGGTTGGTCATGCCGATTACGTCCATGCCCCATGAACGATACACGTTTGATTCGGCAAAGGTCGAGAAGGCCGGGCCTTCAATGCAAAGATAGGTTCCACCGCGATGCACCTTCACATCGACGGCCTGGCAAGCTCGCTCCAGAGTGTCTCCCAGCTCTTTGCACAAGGGATGCGCAAAGGCCACATGAGCGACGATGCCCTCGCCAAAAAAGGTTGATTCACGCGCGCGCGCCCGCGTCCGATCAAAAAACTGATCCGGTATTACCATGTCCAGTGGCGCATACTCTTCCTGCAACGAGCCGACGGCAGACGCTGACAGAATCCGCTCGACGCCGAGCAATTTCATTCCGTAGATGTTGGCGCGGAAAGGAACTTCCGTGGGGGTAAAGCGATGACGGCGTCCGTGACGCGGGAGGAAAGCCACGCGTTCGCCTTCGAGCGTGCCGAGGATAAACTTGTCCGACGGTTTGCCGAAGGGCGTCTCTACTTCGATCTCGTCGATGTCTGTGAGTTCCGGCATCTGATAGAGGCCGCTGCCGCCGATGATGCCGATCTTTGCTGCTGTCATTTAATCATGTTTCTCGAAAATCTCATTCGTGAAATTCCGTTATCCGTCTTGATTGCGACCTTCAACAACGAAATCAATGGGTCGTCGGAATCGACTACACTTATGTCTTTGAGTGAAATAGTCGACTGATCGTCTGGAGTAGCCCTTACTACCGATTGAACCTCTTCATATACTGTCTTAACACCTTTAGCACGGACGTCAGGACTGACAATGATGAGCCGCCAATCATTCGAATCCGTTTCGTAAAACCAAAGAGCGCCAGAGACTTTCAATCCAGTTTCATCAAGGCGGCGGATTAAGTCGGATCCGGCGGAAATCATTTGCTCCGATAAGGATTCTTTTACCAAGATCTCTGTAACCATGGCATAATTCCATCCTTTCCGTCAGTTATGGCTAAGTAGAATGCCTCCGCTTTGTCCTTCGTAATCTAAAGCAAATATCGCGTGTCTTCTTTCCAGTCCTTTACGGTGGCCCAGTTTACGTCGAAGGCTCTATTCACCTTAGTTTCATCTCGATGCTCTTTCTCCAAGCCAGAATACTTGAGAAGATTGTTCAAGTCATGGATGTAAAAGTCCCGTGAATCCCTGTTAGGGAAATCGTATTGCTTAGTCTGTTTGGCAATGCACGACTTCAGTGCGCACTCAACAGCATAACCCATCAAATAATAAGCGCCCTGATAGCACTTGGCATCCAGCAACACCTTGGCCTCATTAAGCCTTATATCAGTAAGCTTCTGAAAGTCAGTTCGATTCATATGCTGACCGCAACTAGCCTACGATCTCTTTCAGCAATTTGGGCCATAGGCTCATCGGGATCGTGATAAAACAAACACGTCCAATTCTCTCGCGCCGCCTGGGGCAGCAACTTTTTCTTCGCCTCGAGCGTTTCCACCGGATATAAATCGAAGCCCATGATCCAGGCGAACGGCACGTGCGCCCTCATCGGCACCAAGTCAGCAAATCCAAAAAGCGTATGGCCGCCTTGCTCCAGCCGCACACATTGCATCGAACGATTGTGCCCTGCATGTGTTTCCATGCGCAGCCCTGGCGCCACTTCGTACTCGGGCTCTTGCAGGCCAAGTTGTCCCGAGGCTGTCAAAGGACGCCAGTTGTCGGGCAAGTAACTGGCGCGATCGCGTTCCGAAGGAGATTCTGCATGCTCGTATTCGGCGCCTGAAACGAAATAGCGGGCATTCGGAAACGCCGGGCAGGCCTTTCCCGACGGGTCAACATTTGTATTTCCACCTGCATGATCGAAATGGAGATGAGTGTTGACGACTATCGTAATGTCTTCCGAACCAACGCCCGTGATTGCGCGCAAGGATTCATCGAAAGATCGTTTCCGGTCGATACCGTACATCGTACGATGCTTGTCCGACCATTTGTCGCCGATGCCGGTATCGATCAGAATGCGCTCGCCCTTGCCCTCGATGAACAGGCAATTCATATTCATTCGAATGCGGTTCTGTTCATCCGGTGGACAGGTTTTTGACCAAAGGTTGCGCGGCACCACTCCGAACATCGCGCCGCCATCGAGCCAAAACTCACAGTCAGGAATGACTTCGACGCGATAGTCACCAAACTTCATCGCGTTGACCTACTTCGTTCCGGCTTTGGCGGGGGCCTTTCCCTTCTGTGCCGGCGCCTTTGTATCCGGCGGTGCATCGGGTGGCATCATGCCCGGCGGCAGACCTTGTTGCATCTGCTGCGGCGGCGGAGCCTGAACACTGAAATTATCGGCGATGGTTATGTGCGAACCCTGACGCTTCACGATCTCATCGATCATGGTCTTTTCTTTTTCTTGTTCGACCGCCTCGCGGGCCTGGTCCTTCGGAGACTTCGGCGCTCCAAATGGATTGGGTGCGCCGGCGGCAATCAGGATGTGCCGCGCATGCACCTGCTCTTCAGGCTTGCCGTCTTTCGTCTCAGTTTTCTTCTCATCGAGCTTGATGATGTGATAGCCGAACTGGGTCTCGATGACTTCACTGATCTGGCCGGGTTGCAAGGCGAACGCGGCCTTTTCAAACGCTGGATCCATTTGCCCGCGTCCAAACCAGCCCAGATCTCCGCCCTTATCTTTGCTGCCAGGATCGCCCGAGAACTCCTTGGCCAGCTTGGAAAAATCCTCGCCGGCGCGAGCGCGCTTGAGTATATCTTCGGCCTTTGATCGTGACTGCTTAGTGTCGAGTTCAGGATGCTTGGCAATGTAAGCGTTAATCTCCGCATCGGTCGCCTTAGTGCCGGGAATCAGCGTTTCCTTGGCATAAGTCGAAGCGAGCAAACGGGCTTGCTCCAGCATGATTTGCAGTTCCACGCTGCGTTTCTTGTCGACGCCGGCCGCCGTCCCGTGCCGTTCGCCGAGCAACACCTGCGCTAACTGCTTCCTGATCTCTTTCAGCTGTTCGGGTGGGATTTGCTGCCCGGCCATTGTCGGGTTGCTGGCCTGCGCATCCTTCAGGAACTGATTGAACCGTTCTTCCTGACCCGGCTCCTTATAAAAAGCATCGACATCTGCATCCGTGACCGCCGCCGCCGCGCCCGGAGTGCCCGCCTGAGATTCAGCATAGCTTTGCGAGATCACAATCGCGCGAATCAATTCGAGTTGCCGCCTGATCTCCGGACGATAGGCAATGCCTTTCGATTTCGCTTCTTCGGCAACCGCGAGCAACTCGCGGACGTTTTTGGCAAAGTCTTTGCGGGCTGCATCATCCGAAGCCAGACGCTGCCGCGCCTGGGGCGCCTGATCAGAGGCGATCTGAGTCATGTCGTCGGCGCTCAAATTAACTGGCGCGGCGTGGCTGGCCCTTACCTGCCAAACAATAAGGCCAATCGAAAACAGGATGCCGACCCCAGCGGCAATCCAAGCTTTAGTTACTGAATTCAAAATAAAACTCTCCCTTTCAATATTTCTTGTGGTACCAACCGAAGTTGGCCTTCCTGAATAAATAATCGACTAAAGTCGGTATCCCAAACGCGATCTATCAAACTAAGAAACCGTTTGGTCTTCAACCAATTCTAACAGCACTCCACCGGTCGATGATGGATGAACAAAGGCCACAAGGCAACCGCCCGCACCGTTTCTTGGCTCCTCGTCGATTAGACGCGCGCCTTTCTGCTTGAGGTTAGCCAGCGCAATGCGAATATTATCAACTCGTACGGCAATATGGTGAATTCCCGGCCCGCGCTTTTCAAGGAACCGCGATATCGGCGAGTCTTCTGACGTGGCTTCCAACAATTCGATGCGCGATTCGCCAATGGGCAGCATGGCAACGCGCACCTTTTGTTCAGGCACCTCCTCCGCCTCTATCACCTCGAGCCCCAGTACTTCACGATAAAATGAGAGGGCATCCTTAATCCCTCGCGTAGCGATTCCGATGTGATCGATCTTCATATTGTAGGGGCAGGGCTTGTCCCTGCCCATTCTGCCGAACCCGGGCAGCCCTGCCCATTCTGCCGAACCCGGGCAGGGACAAGCCCTGCCCTACCTCAATTCTTTAAGAGTTCCTCAACTGCTGAATACGGATCGCGTTTCTTGGTCGCTACTTCTGCAGCTAAACGATCAAGCTTCCCAGATGCTGAATCTCCCGACAGAGTTTGTGCCACCAGCCGCTCGCGCAATAGCTCAAGAATGCGCCAACGCGCGATGGCCTGACGCCGTTCGCCGGCAGCCGGCGCCGTTCGCTGAAATTCCCGGCTTCCTTCGATGGCCGACGCTAGTTCCTTGATGCCCCTGTTCTCAATCGCCACAGTCTTGACGATTGGCGGCTGCCATTCATCGGCCCGCGTGGCCAGTGACAACAATGCCTCCAGTTCTTTTTCAGTGCGCAGGACCCCATCGCGATCTGCCTTATTAATAACCAGCACGTCGCCAATTTCCATGATGCCGGCCTTCATCGCCTGGATGTCGTCGCCCATACCCGGCACCAGCACGACCACGCAGACATCCGCAGTCTTGGCAATCTCGATTTCATCCTGCCCAACGCCGACTGTTTCTATGATGATCTTTTCATAGCCGGCCGCATCCAGGATCGCCGCCGCTTCGATAGTTGCGCGCGCCAGGCCGCCGAGGTTCCCGCGCGTCGCCATCGAACGAATGAAGACACCCTTATCGAGCGCCAGGCTTTGCATCCGGATTCGATCGCCGAGGATTGCCCCACCGGAAAAAGGGCTTGAAGGATCCACTGCGATAATGCCGACCCGATCGCCACGCTTCCGGTAAAATCCTGCCAGCTTATCAACCAACGAAGACTTACCGGCGCCAGGCGATCCAGTGATCCCAATGATCAGCGCCCGGCCGGTCCGCGGAAAGAGCTGTTTCATCAATTCGGCGTTATCGGCCGAGCCGTCTTCGACTTTTGAGATCGCGCGCGCGACAGCGTTCGGCTCTCCAGCGGCAACTCGATCTATCAACGACTGAGTACTCATCAAGAATCTTCACGCACTGTTTAGAGCTGGGACTTATCCCAACGATTTCCCGGCCCAGGCGCCGGCGCTAAACAGTCGGATAACGACCATCTAAACGGTTATGCCTGCTTTAGAATTTCCCTGGCGATGATGATGCGTTGAATCTCTGAGGTGCCTTCGCCAATTGTGCACAGCTTGGAATCGCGCCAGTACTTTTCAGCGGGGTAATCTTTGGTATAACCGTAACCTCCGTGAATCTGAATCGCCTCATCACAAACGCGCACGCTCATTTCTGACGCAAACAGTTTGGCCATCGAAGACTCTCTGGTCGTCTTCTTGCCGTTATCTTTCATCGCCGAGGCGCGATACATCAAGAGCCGCGCGGCTTCAATCTGCGTGGCCATATCAGCAAGTTTGAATTGAATCGCCTGAAACTCCCGAATTGGTTTGCCAAACTGTTGCCGCTCACCCGAGTAACGGACGGCCGATTCGAAGGCGCCCTGCGCAATACCTACCGCCAGCGCGGCAATCGAGATGCGTCCTCCATCCAGAATCTCCATGGCGTTAACAAAGCCTTTGCCTTCTTCGCCCAGACGATTTTCATCGGAAACGAAGCAATCTTCGAAGACCACGCTCGCCGTTTCCGATGCGCGCAGCCCCAGCTTGTTTTCCTTCTTTGAGGGCGCAAAACCTTTCATGCCCTTCTCAAAGATGAAGGCGCTGATTCCTTTGCTTTTCTGCGCGCGATCAGTCGAAGCAAAGGCCACGCAAGTGTCGGCATGAATCGCATGAGTGATGAAATTCTTGGAACCATTGACTACCCAACCACCGTCTTTTTTCACTGCCGTCGTACGCGTTCCGGAAGCATCTGAGCCGGCTCCCGGTTCAGTCAATCCCCAGGCGCCAAGGTGCTCGCCGCGCGCCAGAGGCGCGAGATATTTTTGCTTTTGCGCTTCGTTTCCGTATTGATAGATGTGGTTCGAGCACAGCGAATTATGGGCGGCGACAGAGATCCCGACCGATCCATCTACCCGCGATAACTCTTCAATCGCGGTAGCATATTCGACGTAACCCAGGCCGGCGCCTCCGTATTCCTCGGGAAACAGCATGCCCAACAAACCAAGTTCCGCGAGTTTCGGTTGCAGCTCAGTAGGAAAATGCTGAGCCTCGTCCCATTCCATTACATGTGGCGCGATCTCTCCTTCGGCGAACTCGCGCACGCTCATCTTCATCTGCAATTGTTCTTCAGTCAGTTCAAATTCCATTTTGCCGATTTACGGGACCGCGCGTGTGTCAAATCCTGCGAACACTCAAACGACAGGCAATAAAGCCTGTCGTCAAGATTATGGAGTCATAACATTGTAACTCAATGAGATTGGAAACCGTGACCGCAGCCCGGGTATGGAAGCCGTCTCTGCTTTGGTGCATTTTTCCACTTGGAGAAGAGCGATCCACGAAGTCATACAAAATCGCCCGAACAATTGCCAACTGCGTTTCGTGTATTTTCGTGGATCGTTTACCTGATCCAGAAATGCCCCAAGAGATCGGGTCTAAGCACGCCCGGGACGGACCGGCGGCCGTGCTTTCTTCGCCCGCACCTTCTTCGCCTGCGGCGCAATTTTCCTGGCCCGCGTATTTTTCAATCGTTTGACTTCAATGTCGGTCAGGGTACGCCACTGGCCCGTCGCCAGGAATTTATCATCCAGAAGTCCGATGCGGATTCGCTTCAACTTGGTAACCGAATGCCCAATCGCGTCAAACATGCGGCGGATCTGCTGATTGCGGCCTTGATGCAGAGTAACTTCAAACCAGCCGTTGGCTTCGGTCGATCGTAGTTGGCGAACTTCCGCCGGGGCAGTGCGCTCCCCTTCGGCGATCGCAATACCGCGTCGTAATCGCTCTACGGCGTTGTCAGTCGGCATCCCTTTGACTTTCACTTTGTAGACCTTCGGGATTTGATTCCGGGCGGCGGTTACGACGTTGGTGAAGTCGCCGTCGTTGGTGAGCAACAACAAACCCTCGGTATTGAAATCAAGCCGCCCCACCGGATGCAGCCGGCCCAGCGAAGATGGAACCAGCTCAGTTACCAAAGGCCGGCCCTCAGGATCAGCCATGCTGGTCAAATAGCCTCTGGGCTTATTCAACAAGACGTAAATATTTTCGTGCTGCTGAAGCAGCGCATTGATTAGACGTCCCTTGACCTTGATTTTATCGATGGTGGGATCGGCCTTGGCGCCCAGTTCCGAGACGACCTTCCCATTGACGTTTACCTGGCCCGCGGTTATCAGTTCTTCTGCATGACGCCGCGAAGCGATGCCGGCCGCGGAAATTAGTTTTTGAAGACGCTCTGCCATCAATGAGAGGTAGAGGGGTGTTCGACTGCTTTTAGCATGTCGCGCAACGCATCTCGATTGTCCTTGCTCAATTCGAACACAACCTCACCGACGTGAATCTTAAGGGCCTGGCCATTTACGACCTGCTCAAATGCGGCGAAAGGTATCGTTCCCTTCAAGTCTTTGTAAGAGCTCTTGGCGTTATAATCAAAGCCAACGCCGCTGCTCGTCAGGTCGTAAAGTTGAACTGATTTCCCATCTACTTCGAAAGCAAAGTCTGTAATGCCCTCGACTGTTACCTTATCGCCAAAGAACGCAATGCCGATGGAAACTATTTTTGGTTGAACCACCCGCTTACCCTTAACGGTAAAAACAAACCACAGATTTGCAGACTGTCCCGGGCCGCGGTAGCCCGACAATTCTGACCTCACTTCCGTGGTATCCGACTGTGAGAAGTAGCTGATCTCGGCTTGTCCGACTTTTCGAAATGAAGTCGGTGGTAACTCAACTGTGACCACCTTCTTGCTTCCCGGTTTCGCTGAGGAGTTGGCGCCTTTCTCTTTGTTGTCCTGCCCGACACCCGTCGAACCAGCCAGCAGAAGAGCCAGTACGAGATAAGAGATACTACGCATTAGCGTGTCTTTCTGAGGTTTCCTAACTCTCTCCACCTCCGGCGAGATCCTGGAAGTCTTCGATGCTGGGTAACTCGGAGAGGTCCTTAAGGCCAAACTGGATTAGAAACTCTTTCGAAGTTCCATACATCATTGGACGGCCGACGGTCTCCTTCCGCCCCTTGGCTACAATCAGCCGTTTGTCGAGCAGCGTCTTGATCGCCGAAGGCGATTGCACTCCGCGAATCTCTAGAATCTCCGGTACGGTCACCGGTTGTTTGTAGGCAATCACGGCTAGTGTTTCAAGCGAGGCCAGCGACAGCTTTGCGCTCGGTCTTGACTTCAGGTAGGCACGAATCTGTTCGTGATGCTCGGGCCGCGTGGCAATCTGCCAACCGGCGGCGATTTCCCGCAACTGCAAGCCGCTATTTCGCCCATCGTACTCGGCAACCAGGTCAACTAATACTTTATCGATAGTCTCTCGCGCGACCTTGACCACGTCCGCGATTGTCTTGGCGCTGACCGGTTCATCGGCGACGAAGATCATCGCTTCGGCGATCGCTTTAAGTTCAGCGTCTCCAATTTCGCGCTGGCCTTCGATTTCGTCCTGGGACGCTGACGACAACTCAACTTCGGTGTCTGCCTCAACGTTTGTTGCTTTCGCTGCTTTGCTCATGAATTACTCTGCCCTATTCTATTGTGCGCTTTCAGCATCTGCCGGTTTGCTGAAAAGTGAATGACGATCCACGAAACTACACCAACCAACATTCAGAAGATCCTTCTCCGAGTCATTTCGTGTGATTTCGTGGATCGCTCTTGCGCTCTTAACCAGGTCCATGGCGGCGCAGTTCTAGATCTCTGACGCTTCAACCGGGCTTACCGTCCGCGCCATGATGGCGCCGAAGGTCACGCTTTGGACCAGGGAGATCTCACTCATTCGCACTAACTCGAGCACCGAAAGAAACGCCACCACTAATTCGCGCCGGGATTTTGTACGTTCAAAAAATGTCATCAAGTTCACCTCGCCTGCCGACCGCACCATGTTGCGCAGCCGATCGATCATATCGGCCATGCTTACCTCTTCGCGTTCGATCTCCAGAAGGATTTCTTCCTTATGGCGCGCGAGGATCTCCTGAAATACCCGCAGCAGGTCGAACAGACCGACGACAACTTCGGGATTGTTCTTATCGGTTTCAATTTCGGCGCGAGTAAAGACCGCTCGCTCAACCGTGGCCCGTGACCATAGCATTTCCGCCGCAGCCTTGAATTTCTCGTGCTCGAGCAACCGGTCGACCAACTCAGCCCGCGGATCCAGGATCTCCTCGTCTTCAGCCAGCGGGTCGCGGGGCAGCAGCATTCGGGACTTTACCTCGATTAACTGCGCCGCCATCACCAGGAAATCACCGGCGACCGTCAGATCGAGTTCCTGCATGAGATTCAAATAGCGGAGGTACTCATCGGTGATACGCGCGATCGGAATGTCATAGATATTCACCTGCTCCTGCCGGATCAGATAAAGCAGGAGATCGAGCGGGCCTTCAAAATCTCCCAAAGTAATTTTTAACTGATCAGTATCACCGTCGGGAGTGATCTCAGGCTTCGAATTTGCGACACTAATCGTTTGAGTCGCCTCAGTCGGGACTTCCTCAGCCGCGTTCGTCCTTATCTCAGTTGGTGAAGTGTCTTCCATCACTGCGTAACCGGTTCAGAGTTCAAGGTCTTTTCTCACTCTCCCTTTGGGAGAGCGCAAGGGAGAGGGTCTACCTGCACATGCTTCGCACCCTCCCCTAACCCATCCCAAAGGGAGGGGAAAACCCGTCGTTTTCAATTAACTTGATCAGACATTCCCACAGATTGAACTCTAAATCTTTGCTCCGATCAAACCCATGTTCGCTTTTGCCTGAGCCAGGGTCGGGCCGGCAATTGACCCAGCGCGGGCTGCTCCCCGCTGCAAAATTTCATTCAGTTTATCATCATCGATGGCTTGTACGCGCTCCTGAAATGGCTTTAGGAATTCGATCGTCACGTCCGCCAAATCCTGCTTTAGCTTCGCATAGCCCTTACCGTCAAAATGCTCTTCGATCTCCGCCGGCGTTTTGTCAGTCAGCAGATGATAGATCGTCAGCAGGTTATTGATCGCCGGACGAGTCGCATCGAACCTAATTTCGGTGCCTGAATCAGTGACGGCGCGTTTGAATTTGCGGCGCACAGCGTCATCGTCATCCAGGAGCATGATACAGCCGGCTTCGCTCTCCGCGTCGGACTTGGACATTTTCTTCGCCGGATCGGCGAGAGACATGATGCGCGCGCCGCGAATTGCGATATCGCGGGTCAATTCCAGGTGCTGCTTTTGATCTTCGCCTACGGGCACCAGGTCCGTCTGATAGAGCAAAATATCCGCCGCCATCAACACGGGATAATCGAAAAGCGCTACTGCGACATTCTCTTCCTGCTTGCGCGCCTTATCTTTGAACTGCGTCATCCTCTCGAGTTCAGACATACGCGTAACACAGTTGAGCAGCCAGGTCAGCTCAGCGTGCGCCGGGACGTCTGATTGTATGAAGACTGTCGAGACCTCCGGATCGATGCCGACCGCGAGATAGATGCGCGCCAGTTCCCGAGTCTTAGCCGCAAGCACTTTCGGATTTTGAGGCAGAGTGAGCGCGTGAAGATTGACGATGCAAAAAAAACTCTCGTACTCGCGTTGCAGCGCGACCCAGTTACGCAACGCGCCGAGATAATTTCCCAGGTGCACGTTGCCGGTTGGTTGGGCTCCGCTAAAAATTCGTTTCATTTCAGGCACCAATCAACAAGAGTTTGATGGCAATCGGCATGACGACGCTAAAGATTACTCCGAACACACCAGTGAACATTGCCAGAATTAGCAAGATGAAGCCGAACCGTTCCAGCGCTTCGAAACCGGATTCAAAACTGGGTGGGAGAATGCTCTGTAAGACTTTGCTGCCATCGAGCGGCGGAATTGGAATGAGATTAAAGACCCCCAAAGCTACATTCAACGTAAAGAAAGTGGTTAGCAAATGCGCTCCGCCTTCCGCGATCAGCGAGTCGTTGTGCATGATCGGGACTAGCCGATAGCCCTCCATACCTAAGTCAATGAGATTCGTCGAAAAAAGGATGCGAATAATGATGCCCGCCACAATCGCGATAATGAAGTTGCAGATCACGCCCGCTATCGACACCCAGAAGTTGGCTTTGCGTTTTTCCCTCCAACGCAACGGATTAACAGGTGTCGGCTTTGCCCAGCCAATTAGCGGTGCGCCAGTAAAAAAAGATATCGCCGGAAATAATAACGTGCCGATGGGATCCACGTGCACCATTGGATTCAAGCTGATGCGGCCCTGCAGCCTTGCCAGATCGTCGCCAAAGTAGTTTGACGTCCAGGCGTGCGCGGACTCGTGAACCGACAAAGAGAAAATCAGCGCCACCATGTACAGAATGAACTGCCCGATTGCGCCGCTGTCCAGATTACCCAAAGTTGTGTAGTGAATCCTTTCGAGCCAGTCTCTTGATTCGTTTGCGATTGCGAAAGTAGCATCGCGGTCTTAAGCGAGTCAAAGCAATCTTCTCTTTGGTGGAGAATCGCGACTCAATCCAGCAGGGTGCCAAAAATCCCCAGGGGCAGGCTGTAAACCGATTCGTTCGTGGCAACGACCATTTCGCCTTTCGCACTGAAAGCGAGGCCCACCAGATTCATTCCGGCGACCACGATTTCGGCTCGAGCAGCGTCGGGTGAAATGCGCACGATGCCGCGACGCCCGCGCACCGAAGCGGCCACGTAGAGATTGCCTTCGACATCGAAAGCCAGCCCTTGCGGACGCCCAAGCCCGCGAAAGAACACACTTGACTTTCCGTCTTCGTCAAAGCGGGTAATTGAGTCGAAGCTGGACACAGTCGGACCGGTTACATAAAGAGCGTCGTCAGGTCCGAAAGCCAAATGATACGCCGACACCGATGGCTCCATTTGGGCCCAGGGCTTTGCTTCGCCGATTTCATTCAGCCGATAAATTGCTCCGCTCCGATCTCCAACGAACATCTCCCCCTCGCGGCTAAATGCCAGACCTGTTGCGATGCCCAGGTCGTTGGCAAACGCGATGACCTCCTTGAGCGGAGTCACCCGAAAAACAGTGCCGTCAAAACGGCTGGTAACAAACATTCGGCCACTGCGATCAAAAGCGACGCAAGTCGGGTTGGTTATGTCACTCGAGAATTCTTTCAGCTCTCCGTCAGATCCGATGCGAAGCAGCGATACAGGTACGTCTTCCCCGCGTGTTCCCGATCGGGTAACAAAGAGCGAGCCATCCGAGGGATCGAACGCTGGGCTGGCCACCTGATGAATGCCGTCGGCCACCTTGCCGGCGACAACAAAGTGGGCGGGTTTGCCTGGCGGGCGGCCGACCGGATCGACTGAGACTTCGATCTCTGCTCCCAAAGAGAGGTCCGGAACCAGAACTAAAGCGCGGTTAGGCGTCGCTGCCACCACGTGCGCCGCCTGATCCTGAAACCATACCGTCAAAGTTTGCTCAGCGCCCGGAAAAGGGTTACCACATTCAATGGTCACCTCCCCGCCGGGAATTCCGGCGCCAGGATCGATCCGCTCAATTTGCTTCGCCTCGTGCATCGCTTTTGAGAAAATGAAAGTTTACATGGTAACGAGCAGATGCGCGATGTCGGAACCTCAGTTGAGAGTTTAAGCTTTAGCTTGCGTGTCATAGAGACAGCAACCTGAAGCTTGAAGCTCTAAACTCATCGAGCATGTTATAATTCTGCCAGTCCACTGAATGAAAAGTCTTCACGGCAACACACAGGGTCTTAAGCCAAATCAATTGCGGCGGATCGAAAAACTCTACCAGCGCAGGATTCCACCACATCAAATCGTGACCCCCGAATTTGCTCGCCAGTTAAGCGAGCTTTCCCATGAGACCCGCCGGCAGATTGGCGTACTAATCGATCGTAAGGGTTATGTTGAGTTCGTCATTGTGGGCGATGCCCGCCAGATCGAGCTACCGGACTTCAAGCGCGTGCGGGTTGCGGGAGATCGGTTTCGCGGCTTGCGATGTGTCCACACACACCTGCGCGGCGAAGAGCTGACTCGCGACGATCTGACTGACCTGGCTCTGTTACGGCTCGACCTGATGGCTGCCATCGATGTTGACGAGCAGACGGGTTTGCCAGGCGTCGTCCGGTCCGCCCACCTACTGCCATCGAACGCGCCGGAAGCAGCGAATGGCAACTCGAAGCACTTTGCTTTTCTCGATCCGGCCGTAGCGTCACAGCTCGATATCGATTTTCTTGGTTTGATCGAGGCCCTGGAAAGCGAAATGGCTCGCAACCGGCGCACGTCGCACAAGGCATCTGAAGCTGATAGCGCAATCCTGGTTAACGTCTCGACCAGCGCGCGGGACGACGCCGAAGATTCCATGGCCGAACTGCGCGAGTTGGCGCAGTCCGCGGGAGTTGTCGTGTTGGACGAGATGATGCAGCGGCGATCTACGATCGATCCGCGCACGGTGTTGGGCAAGGGCAAGCTCGTAGAGCTGTTGATAGGCGCCATGCAGTTGGGCGCTGACGCAATCATCTTCGATCGCGAGTTGCAACCGGCCCAGGTCAGATCAATTTCCGAAGCAACTGATCTGAAAGTCATTGATCGCTCTCAGTTGATTCTGGACATCTTTGCGCAGCGGGCCCAGTCACACGAGGGCAAGATTCAGGTCGAGCTGGCACAATTGAAATACATTCTGCCGCGCCTGGTTCTCGGTCAGAACTCTGCCTTTTCACGTCTGGCAGGCGGTATCGGCGGCCGCGGCCCGGGAGAAACGAAACTCGAAACCGATCGCCGACGCGTGCGCGACCGCATTCACCGGTTAGAGACAGAACTCGCGTCACAGCGCAAACGCCGCGAGCAAAGGCGAAAGGAACGGCTTCGTCATCAGGTACCGACTATATCGATCGTCGGTTACACGAACGCCGGCAAGTCTACTTTGCTGAACGCGCTTACTTCGAGTCACGTCCTGGCCGAATCGCGAATGTTCGCCACGCTCGATCCCACGACGCGCCGTTTGCGGCTGCCGCGCGAACAGGAAGTCATCATCAACGATACCGTTGGTTTCATTCGCGATCTGCCTCCTGACTTGCTGGCGGCGTTCAGGTCCACACTGGAGGAAATTGCCGGCAGTCGCCTCCTGATTCATGTAGTTGACGCCGCAAACCCTCGTTGGCAACAACAGATCGCTTCAGTCGATCGAATTCTGACTGAACTCGAGTTCGACAAGATTCCGCGGCTACTCGTCTTTAATAAAGTCGACCTCGTCGACGAAGAATCACTCCGCGGTATGAAACGGCTGGCCGGGTGCGAGGATGTCGTGGGGTGCATCGGCATTTCAGCCCTGCGAACGCAGACGCTTTTGCCAATGCTTGATCAGATTGGTCGAATGCTATCTCAAGATCTAACGGAGGGTAAGTCAGACCGCGCGGCGGATTCCGGAGCGCGGCGGCACACGTAGCGAGACATCGCCGCCGCTTAGCTCCGCTGGTGCACTCGATACTCAGGTGCAATTAATTCAATGATCCCTCGTCCACGATTCACATCCCGGCTCAGCAGATTACGCAATGCAGTGCTGGGGGTTGTTCTCCGTCCGTTTCGCTGGTTCTCCCCAGCTTCCCAGTTCGTACTCGGCTTCACATTCCTGGTTGTTGTCACCAGTCTGTTGCTCGCGAGGTGGCCGATCACAACGAAGTCGATGGCTGTGTGCGTCGTCGTGCTCGCAAGTTATTTTGTCTTGTGGCGATTTGTTAAGGCGCGGGCAGCAGCCGTTGATCTCTCGATTTCGCAGCGCAGAACATTTGCGTTAGTCGGGTCCGCAATAGTTTTTGAAACGGCGGTGATACGTCTTGGGTTTCTGGTAGCCGCCGGTCTCGCCGCGCAGAGTACGCAGGCCCCCCTTAACGATCCGTCGGTGTGGGCTTTGACTATTCCGTTTGCCGCCGCCTCGCTGCTGGTGACCATGCTATTGAACAGGCAGCTTGGTCTAATCACAGGCCTGATCGCATCCATATTCGCGGGGTTGTTGGCTCCCAACCCGACCCAGGCTGTTATATATGCGTTGATTTCATGTTCAGCCGCCGTTTATGGAATCAAGCGTTATCGGGAGCGCCAGTCAGTGACTCTGGCCGGCCTGGTCGTGGCAGGTGTCAACTGTGTCACCGCCCTGACCCTAATCGTGTTTGCGCCACAGCCATTGACGCTGATAGGGACGATCGTGGCAGCGAGCTGCGCCATCGGCGGAGGACTCTTGACAATTATTTTCGCCGCCGGTGGAGTGCCGATCAACGAATCCCTCTTTGGTGTTCTTACCGACATCAGACTGCTGGAACTTTCGAATGCGGACTTGCCGGTGCTTAGTCAGTTAGCTTTGCGGGCTCCCGGCACAAATCAGCATTCGCACGCAGTTGGGCAGCTGGCTGAGGATGCGTCCCGCGCCATTGGGGCAAACGCTCTCCTGGCTCGCATTGGATCGCTTTATCACGATATCGGCAAAGTGGCCGCTCCTGATCACTTTGTTGAAAATCAGACTGGACGCAATCCCCACGACCGCTTGCGACCGGTGCAAAGCGCCAAGATTATTACCAGTCACGTTACCTACGGACTAAAGCTGGCGAAAGAAATCGGCTTGCCAAAGCGCGTTGCCGACTTTATTCCACAACACCATGGAACCCGAACTCTTCATTTCTTTCTGCAAAAGGCCGAGGAGCAGGCAGGAGGCGGCGAAAAAATAAATGAATCAGAATTTCGGTACCCCGGCCCCAAGCCTCAATTCAAAGAGGCCGCCATCTTAATGCTGGCTGATTCCGCCGAAGCGGCCGCGCGCTCACTGGCCCACCCTGATCCCGACAGCGTCCGGGCGATCGTCGTGCGCATCTTTGACGCGATTATCACCGACGGTCAGCTTGATGAATCCAACCTGACCTTGCGCGAGTTGACCTTGATTCGCGAAACCCTCATTCACTCTCTCAACGCTCTCTATCATGCAAGGATTGACTACCCGGGTTTCAACGTGGCCGCTGCACCCTCAGATGAGAAAACGAAAGCTGGTGAGGAACTAGGCGTCACCTACGAGAACACCGCCGACGTTCCCATAAACCCGTCGGGAGAAGTTGAAGACGAAGCCATCAGCCGCCGATGAGCCGCAAGTAACACCGGAAGAAAACCACAGCACCGGTCAGTGGTTGACTCAAAAACTTGAATTTTACTGCTTGGTTTTTGGTCAGTTGAAGAATTCGTCCTGCTGCGGAAAGTGAAGTATCTGATCCACTCGCTCACGCAGGTGGTATTGATCTTATTACCTAAGTTCAGAACTTCTCTCGCAGCTTGCGGTAGGTAGTGGCCAGATCCTCAGGCAGTACGCGGGTCTCAGCGACTGAGGTCATAAAGTTTGTATCGCCCGACCAGCGCGGCATGAGATGCATGTGAATATGGTCGGCAATCCCCGCTCCTGCGGCACGTCCAAGATTCATTCCCAGATTGAAGCCTTGAGGATGATAAATCTCTCGCAGAGCGGTTTGGCAACGCTTCGTCAGGTCCATTATTTCGTCCGTCGCTTCTTTGGGCGCGGCGTCAAGTTCGCCCAGGTGAGCGTACGGAGCAATCATCAAATGACCGCTGATATAAGGATAGAGATTAAGAATTACAAAGGTATGAGCGCCCCGATGCAGAACGAAATTTCTTTCATCATCGGCCGGGTCACGTGCGACATCACAAAAGATACAGGAATCGGCCTTAGACATGTCGGCTCCGCTGGCCGCTATATAGCCATGTCGCCAGGGGCTCCAGAGTCTTTCCACAAGAAACCTTGATGCCGGGACGATTGATTTAGCTCAAACAGACGCTGCTGGCTATGGCGTGTTCTCGTTAATGAGTTCTTTTAGTTCCTTGCCGGCCTTGAAATAAGGAACACGCTTGGCAGGAATACTAACCGGGTCGCCGGTCTTGGGGTTGCGTCCGCGTCGCGCGCCTCGCTCGCGGACGCGAAAGCTGCCAAAGCCGCGCAGTTCAATCTTCTCGCCCTGGTTCAGACTCTCGATTATGCTTTCGAAAACTATTTCGACCAGTCGCTCAGCATCTTTCTTGGTCAGCTCAGCGGCGTTAGCCACGTCATTGACCAGATCGGCTTTAGTCATGCAGTCACCTCGCTCACAAAAGGCCCGTTGGTTCTACGTCTGGTGAACTAATTTTGCAAGAACGTTAGAAGCTAGAAAAAGGACGCGTGGAGGTAGATTAGCAGAAGGAGCTTTTCACATCAAGACTAAAACACTGTGCGGCCAATATCTTAGAGTAAATCATACAATGGGTCCGGACCCGAGCAGACCGGTGAGATTTGGTCCCTCTCTAAACCGAACAGTCAGCCTTCGGAATCGTCATCTCCACTCTTGCTGGTACTGCCAAAATCCGCCAACTCACGGAGTGAGGCCATGCCGCCCCCTGCTTCCGATGTATAAGTCTTCTGCTCACTGATGGGTTCATTTTGACCAGCGGCTCTTGCCGACAAACCGATCTTCTTGTTTTCCGCATCAATGCGAAGAATCCGAAACTCCATCTCCTGACCGAGTTGAACGGCGTCTTCGGGTTTTTCGACCCGGTCGTCCGACAGTTCAGAGATATGGCACAAGCCCTCCAGATTGTCACCCAATTCAACGAAGGCCCCAAAGCTGGCAAAGCGTGCGATTTTCCCCTTCACGACATCGCCGGGATTATGGGAAGCCACAAAATCATTCCAGGCGTTCGGCTCGAGTTCTTTAATCGAAAGCGACATGCGGCGATTCTCAGGATCGATCCCGGTGATAACCGCATCGACCTGTTGGCCCTTCTTTAGCACCTCGCCCGGATGTTTGACCCGGCGCGACCATGAGATGTCGGATACGTGAACCAGTCCGTCAACGCCATCTTCAATTTCAATGAAGGCTCCGAAGTCAGTAAGGTTACGAACTCTTCCATGTACGCGCGCACCGACGGCATAACGATCGCCGAGTGTCTTCCACGGATTGTCCTGCACTTGTTTCATGCCGAGACTAATGCGGCGGGCCTTGGGATCGACGCCAAGCACCTCAACCTCAACTGTGTCTCCGGCGTTGACGATCTTGCTGGGATGCTTTACTCGTTTCGACCAACTCATTTCAGAAACGTGCACCAGGCCCTCGACGCCCGGTTCAAGCTCAACGAACGCGCCGTAGTCGGTGACACTGGCGACCTTGCCATTCAGTCGTGTCGCCGGCGGAAAACGTTCTTCGATCGTCTCCCAGGGATCGGGCAAAAGCTGTTTGTAACCCAGCGAGACCCGCTCGCGAGCGCGATCAAATCGCAACACCTTGACTTGCACTGTATCGCCGACCCTGAACAACTCGGCCGGATTCTGAAGCCGTCCCCAGGACATATCAGTCACGTGCAGTAATCCATCGACGCCGCCCAGATCGACGAAGGCACCATAGTCCGTCAAATTCTTGATCTGTCCCTCAACGATTATGTCTTCTTCAATTTGTCCGAGGGTCTCTCCCTTTCGCCCTTCATTGCGCTCTTCAAGGACGGCCTTGCGAGAAAGCACTACGTTTGAGCGCTTCCGATTCAGCTTAATGACCTTTGCTTCGATCTCGCGACCGCGGAGAGAATCAAGATTGCGGACTGGCCGCACGTCTACCTGAGAACCTGGCAGGAAAGCCGCTATGCCGTCCACGTCGACGCGGAGACCACCCTTAATCCGTTCTGCCACGCGACCTTTGACTGAGGTGTTTTCGTTAAATGCCTTCTCTAGATCATCCCAGGCCCGCAGACGAACAGCATCAGCGCGCGAAAGCAATGGGAAACCTTCGCCGGTTTCCATGTTCTTAACCAGTACGTCAACTTCATCGCCGCGCTTGACCGTAATCTGGCCATCTTCCATGAACTCGTTTTGATTGACGATGCCTTCCGACTTGTAACCAAAATCGATGACCACGCCTCGCTCAGTGATGCCTACCACCGTGCCGCGAACGACTTCGCCTTCCTGCAGAGACGATTGTTCCTGCTCAAATTGATCCAGGAGGCTGCCAAAATCTTCACCCGCAGGACGTGGTTCGTCCTCGTCTTCGCGGTGCGCGGCAAAAGCCGCTGAGTCCTCGCGTTGGGTCGCGGCCGCTGCTGAAGAGCCTCCACCAGTAGCGTCACTGGACGTCGACTGGCTAGCAATGGTTTCCGCAGTTTCGGGTTTAGTTTCGGTGGTTTCTTTGTTAGCGTCGGTCTCGCCGACATTGGTTACAGGTTGTTCCGTAGACATGCACGCTCCTACTCAAATTAACTCTCTCGCGTTGCCTATGCAGCGCGACAATCCGGCGACCAGGCGCAAGAATGTAATTGCCCTTTCAGCAATCTCGTCTTGGTGATGATGAGTCAGATGTATGAGAGGATGCGAGCTTTAAAGAGTTGGAAAAGAAGGTTATCGTTTCGATTTCCGTTACGCCCGTAGTCTCCCGCTTGGTCCGACTATCACCGGCCGCGTGACCGGATCGTCTCGGAATTTACACGGCGGCGCGACTGAGTGTCAAGGCGACTGCCGGTATTTCGCAAGGAAAACTCTCGGATGAAACTTTTATCGCTGCTCACTCAGCGAAGTTTCGCCGCCGCGCGGTACTACATAAACTCCCGCTGAGTGCGAACCGACAAACAGAGTATTCTGGTCGTGCGGGTCCAACGCGAGAGCCCAAATACGCAGACTAGGCAAGCGATGTTCGCGGGCATCGATGCGCACCCAGGTGGTGCCAGAATCGTTGGATCGATAAACGCCGCCACCCACCTCACCGTTTTGGTACGCGTTCCCTGCAAAAACCTCGTTGGTGTTTCGCGGGTTGACCAGAATGCTGGTGAAGTCTCCAAAGGGAAGATCGCCGCCTCGACGCGACCAATGATCACCACCATCGTGCGACAGGTAGAATGCTTGTTTTGTTCCGACGTAAATGAAGGCCGAACGCTTTGGGTCCTGAACAATGACATTAACCGGCGAAGTGGTGGGAATGCCGCTAACCTGCTGCCAGGTTTGTCCAGCATCACGCGAAATTAGAACTCCTGTAGTGGCGGTCCCTACCAGAATCACAGAGCGATTCTGGGGGCTCGTTGAGATGCTTGTGGTCCGCACGTCTAAACCAGGACCGTAAGCCAGACGATCCCAACCTTGCACCGGATCGACGGTGCTGTACAACCCGCTACTTGTCGCGATGAGCATTCCTGGTTGCCCATTACGATCGGAAAACGACACCACCGCGTTTATGGGCTCGGAAATGGTGGTCACATGCGCGGCACCGCCCGCCATGATTGCGCCAACGTTCACTATGAGTGCAGCGAGGGTGGATTCATCCAATTGACCTGAGACAGTCAAGTACCTGTCCGTCTGGAATCTCTTAATAGCCGCTACGGTACGAGGGCCCAGCTGGCCATCGGGCGTACCAATTTCATAGCCTGCGCGCTCCAGCGCTTCCTGGGCGTGGCGCACAACGTCATCACTCGGCTTTGCCACCGCGGGCTTTTGGGGAGCCAGACCAGTTGGGGCAGCGCCACCTCTTGTGTTTGCTGCGCCGCGTCCGCGGGCCACTGTGCCGCGAACCGGCGCGCGCGATGCAGGACGCCTCTTCGTCAGAGGTGCCGCCGGCTTGCGCGCAGAGATGGGCGCCCATGACGCGCCTCGATCCGCTGACCGATACATCCCCAGGTTCGTTCCCAAATAAATCACATTGCTGTCACGCTCGTCCTGCAGGATCGAGTAGCCAATCAGCCGCGGAGGCATGTTGCGCATCGATGGTTGCCACGATGCTCCCCCATCGATACTAACAAAAAAGAAACCGCCGCCGGTGGTTGTATTAATTGTTGTCGCGTAAATCCGGTTCGCGTTTTCGCGGTCGGGCATTATTGTGTTTACAAAGCGCCCGCTAAAGCCTCCGTTACTCGGCACAAAGTTCTTACCGCCGTCGGTTGAGACCATCACTCCATAGTTATTGGTACCGATGAAAACGGTGTTCGGATTGCGTGGGTGCACGGCAATTGAATTGATCTCGAGCTGACGCGACGTGGTCACCATCCAGGAATTGTTATCGCCGCCCTTGCCCGACCGCCAGAAACCTTCCGTTGTTCCCGCGAAAACCAGACCCGGAATAGTAGGGTGCTGCAGAATTGCACGAGTGCGACGAGATTGTGATGGGATTCCCTGAACCTTATGCCAGCTATCTCCGGCATCCCGCGTCTCATAGATACCGCTGCAAGCCGATGCGATTATGTGGCGCGAATCCCGCGGATCAAGATTGATGGCAAAGATATCGGAATCGTCGATGATGCCGTTCTTGATAATCCTCCAGCTCTTGCCGCCATCAGTGGTCTTGTACGGAAGATACCAGGTGCCGGCATAGATGATGTTCGTGTCATGAGGGTCGATTGCCAGCGATTCGACATGCACAAGACCCGGCGTACCGGCTGTCGATAATGGCGTCCAGGTCTCGCCTGAATCCGTCGAGCGGAATATTCCGTTAAAGGTCCCAGTTATCAGAATATTCGGATCGCGCTCTGACTGAGCAAGGGAGTGCAGCGCTTCGTTTCGTAATTCGGGCGATTCACGCCAGGTCAAGCCACCATCACTTGACTTGAAAAAGCCACCAGACTCTTTATGACGATGGGTAGCTACATAGAGCACCTTCGAGTTTCGCGGATCGACAATGATGTGATCGACAAACAAACGCGGACGGTTGAAGTTCGCGAGCAAGTGCCAGGTACGCGCGCCGTCGCTTGAAGTGTACATCTGCCCATCCAGGGTTCCGAAATAAAAGCGATCCGGATCGTTCGGATCGACTACCAACGAACGCACGTCTCCGCCGCTGGGTCCGCTTATCCGCCACTGGCTGGAGTAGGGGGCATTAGAGGAGGCTCCTACTGCGACATCAAACCGTCCGGCCAATGTGAAAGTAAACAAGAGCCCAATACACAAGAGTCGGAGTACAAAGTTTTTCATTATTTCCATCTTTCTCATCACATTCGATGTGTGGCCAGCGTGAGAGTGCTGGCACGGTGGCATTATAACTCTTTGCGCGCAGTTTTCTATACCTACTTCATCCAACACCTGAACATCGACCCTCCTCGCGAATCGATCTTTGCCTGATTACGCTCGGGGGTGCTTGGCCAAAAAGCGAAGCGGGCGGTGCTTCCCTTTCGGAAAACACCGCCCGCTTTCGAAAGAAGGTCGCGACTCTTAATTGAGTGGCGAACGTTACTCGCGTTCTTCGGCAAACGAAGAACGAGGAAGCTCGAAGCTATTCCTCGCCTCGGCGGCGGCCGCCGCGGCGCCGAGTTGGTTTCTTCTTGCAATCGGGACAAGGCGAGACTGGCGAGTGTTGACGAGATAATCCTTGGCGCGATTAGCTCGCGTCTGGCCCTCGGCGTCGCAGCTACCGTAACCGACAATCGCACCCCGAGCACTCGGCTCGTTCTGCAATTGAATCGCGAAGTTGTCGAGTCGGGCCTTTTCATCGTTGAATCTGATGTTGCCATACTCGTCAAACTTCCTCGGTTTCTGTGGTGGCGCCTTAATCGGAGTGGTGCAAGAAGTGGTCTTACCGCAACTCGGATCAACCCCACCAACCTCGAGTGTTGCAGTTACGCTCTGTCCTCCGAGGTTATCGGTGCTGACCGTGATCGACGTTGTTCCCTGACCACTGGTGATCGTACCTGCCGAAACGGTCCAGTTATACGTCGAGGCAGGCGGTGTACCCGGCCCGACGTTAGCAGTGAACGTAATCGGCGTACCCTGATCCACAGCATCCGGACAGGTCGAAGTTAGGTTCGGACAAACCACATTCGGTACGCAGTCGGAACAATTCGCAACCGTAACCGTGGTCGTCGACGACGTGATACAGCCGCAACCGTCATCAACTTCTACTGAGGCGGTATAAGTTCCCGGACCAACACCACTCAGATCCCAGGACACGTTTGTGCCTTCGCCGGTGATGCGGCCGCCCGTAACGGTATAGGTATAAAGCAGCGTGTCACCGTCCGGATCGCTGGCAGTCGTTGTCAGTCCAACCGTCGAACTGGCCCCGGCAGCACACGCGCCACTCGAGTGAGTTCCCGGCGGACACGGTATGATCACCGTCGTCGTCGATGCTGCCAAAGAAGCCACCGGCGGCTGGTTCGGCAGAATCGAGGGCTCTCGCTTGTTGCGATGGCCGGCGAAGAACTGGAAGCCGTAGCCGCTTGGATCGCTCGATGGCTGGAATCCCAACGGGAAGCCATTCGACGTTGCCGCAACGCTCGTCCCAGGAACCACTACGATACCTCGACCCGGCACATTGACGTTGGTTATTTGCTGAACCGAGGTGCTGGAGCTGGCCGCATTGAAACTGTCAAGACTTTGCTGGTTCAATACCCTGCGGTACCAGGCACCAAAGCCAAACCAGCGTTTCGGATAGATCTTAAGACCCACGAGAAACTCGACCGGATTGTTTTGAAATGCGTTTGGCGTGTGACTGCCAACATATTGAGTTGAGCGAAACTCGGCAATCGGTTGGAAATGCTTGTTAATCGGAAAATCAAAGCCAAGTCCGGCAATGAACTCATTTGGCCGATCCAACAACGTCGAACCACCGCTCTTCGGGTTGCTGTTTAGGATGTAGCCCAGATTAGCGGAAAGATTCACACGCTTGCTCAGTCGGCCATCGGCGAACATCACTAAACCAAAGTCGCCCAGGTTAGCTCCAGGACTCGCGCCGCGCTGCAGCTGGTTGAAGCCCTTCGCGTCACTGGCCTTATCCGGATACCAGCGATAGAACGGAACAAAACCAAAGCCAAACGGATTATTCGGAGAGGTCAACCGAATCTTGGCGCCAGCAACGAAATCACCAAAACTGGATTCACCGTAAAGGCGATTAACGAACGGTGCGTCCGGCAGGTAGCTCGGCGCCGTCGTGAAACTAGTCGGTACGATTATCGGATTCAGCGAACCCGGGCTGCCCGGCGGCCGGCAGTTGCCGGTCAACGCAGTACATGGCAGTTGAGCCGTCGCCAGCACTATCCCAGGCAAAATGCCTCCCACCGGCGAACCTACGCCAGGAAATACATCAGCATGGCCGAAAGTACGACCGGTGGCCGTCGGCGGTCCGAGCTGAGCGCTGAAGCCAGGAAAACCAAACAGAGTGCCTATAAAGCCCGGTCCAAGACCGAAGTTTGGTCCGGTGCCGCCCGTAAACGGAAACGCTACCAGAGGCTGACCAGCACTATAATAAACGGACAAAGGACCAGTAGGCGCACACGCCGGGCAGAACGGCGGCCGGAAAACCGCGGTTCCAGCGAGCGTGCCCACAGTTGGGCCCGAAGGCGCCAAGATAATTGCCGGCCCACTACCAATAAGCGTGGCGCTGAAATATCCCTGCGAGTTCGGAAGGTAGAAGCCCGAAAGATTCTGCGGGCTATTAACCTTGATTCCGCGATACGCCTGAGTCTTGAAAAAAAGCTCAATATGATCATTCAGCCCGACGTTAACCGTCGCAATCCAATCCGCGATGTCCGCGTTACCCGGATCGCGATCGTAGTTGCTATATGCGACGCTGAAAGTAAACTCTCCCTTCCTCAAGGTCGAGCCGTCGTAAATGGTAAACAAGCCGGTCGGACCACCTTCGGGCCCGCCCGTCCCAACTGACGGCGACTGATTTCTGGGATCGTTCTCCGACCTGGGCGTTTGCGCAAACGTCATGGCGGAAAAAATGAATATGCCGAGTGCACAAAGTAGCACTCTATTCGCGAGTCTCATCGCGTTCCTCCTGCGATAGTGAGTGAAAGTTCCTGCGGCCGATCCAGTGAAGCCAAGCAAACGGCCGATTCTCGGTGTGATTCGATTATCTGCTCGAAGCATCTCGCCGCCATTGCCCATTGGATACGGACGCTCGAACTACCAGCGTCAACGATTACGTTAACAAAACTGCAGCCGCTCCGACGCCGAAGGACCTTGGCTTGAGCGACGCAACTGAGAGGGGGCCTAAACTTTACAGGGCCTCTCGAAAGGGATCCTAAATGCTTATTAAGCTAGCGCTCTTTTATATGCAAACTGAGCGTAAGTGTCAACCACCATCTGCCGGCTCACGCGGCACCACACTTAAAACGTAACCGCAGACAATCCTCGCAAGCCGCAAATACGCCGCGAAGCGTACCATTGCCGTGGCCGGAAATCAAGACTTTTTCACGACTTAGGGGCGAATTTGTTTATGTTTTTTCCGTCACGCATAAATGCCGCGCATCCGTGTGTCGTAAGCGACCCGGTCGATAGCCAACATATAAGCTGCGGTCCTGGTATCCACGGAATGAGCATCAGCATAGCGGCAGAGGTCATTAAAACTAGCTACCATGGTGTCCTGCAGACGTTCATTAACTACGTCTTCGCGCCAGAAATAACCCATGCGATCTTGCACCCACTCGAAGTATGAAACCGTGACGCCTCCAGCATTCGCAAGTATGTCGGGAATCACGAAAATGCCTTTCCGATAGAGGATTTCGTCTGCCGCGGCCGTAGTTGGCCCATTGGCCCCTTCGGCCAGTACTTTGCACTTAAGTCTTTCTGCATTTACCGAGGTAATTTGGTTTTCGGTGGCCGCGGGAACCAAAACATCGCACTCCAATTCCAAAAGGTCGGCGTTACTTACATGCTCCGCTTCGCTGTACCCTTCGAAGGATCGGGTGGTCTGCAGATATTTCAAGGCCGCCGGAATAGCGATGCCCGCCGGGTTATAAATTCCACCATGAACGTCGGAGATGGCCACTACTTTGAAGCCAGCTTCGTGGAGCAAAAGTGCAGCGATGCCCCCCACGTTGCCACTCCCTTGCACCGCTACCTTAGTGCTGGTGGGATTCATCTTGAATCTCTTGGCTGCTTCGTTAACGACAATTAACAAACCTCTCCCGGTAGCTTCGCGCCGGCCCCTGGAACCACCCAAGTCTATGGGTTTACCAGTGACTACGGCATTCACGGTATGACGTGCATGCATCGAATACGTGTCCATGATCCAGGCCATGGTCTGTTCGTTAGTATTCATGTCCGGTGCGGGGACGTCCTTTTCAGGGCCGATAAAGTCGAGCAGCTCTGAAGCGTAACGTCGCGTCATTCTCTCGAGTTCCCCCATCGACATTTGGGAAGGATCACAAATGATGCCGCCCTTTGCTCCGCCAAACGGGACGTTAACTACTGCACACTTCCAGGTCATCCACGCCGCCAGCGCGCGTATCTCGTCAATATTAACGTCAGGCGAGTAACGGATGCCGCCCTTTGCTGGCCCGCGCGCGAAGTTGTGCTGTACCCGAAAGCCCTCGAATACCTGAATGCGGCCGGAATCCATTCTCGTCGGGATGTAAACCTTGAGCTCTCGATTGGGAACGCGCATTACTGCATAGAGATCGGAATCGAGGTTCAAGAGCTGCGCCGCGCGATCAAATCGCGACATCATCGATTCGAAAGGATTGTCTTCCTTGATCTCTTTGATGTCGTCGACCAGTGCAGTAGACATGAGCACTCTCCAGAGATTTAAGTTAAATAGCTTTTATGATTTTGGTTGCCGCGAAATGTTAACGCAAGCATTCTGCGGGCGCAACCAAGGCCATACGACTCAGATTTTGGACGCAACGCGGAGAGGAGTGTTAACATCGAATCCCAGCGTCGCACATCAAGCGGCAGCCACTCGACCGGTAACAACATTATCGAATCCACAATGTTTTCTCCGCCGCGCTCGCGCAGATCGCTCCTTTGGGCCATGGCTCTATTGCTTGTCGTCTTGTGCTTCCAGCTCTCGCCGGCGCAGACAGAAGATCCAACTGACGGTGAGACGGATCCGGTGAAACTCTTTGAGCGCGGACAAAACGCTCATGCTAAAGGTGACGTGCTCCGGGCTATCGCTCTTTATGAAGGAGCAATCAAACTACGTCCCGAGTTTCCCGAAGCCGAGTACCAGCGCGGCGTAGCCCTTCTGGCTCTCGATCGATTTCCCGAAGCGGAGAAGTCTTTCGCTCGCGCGATTGAGTTGAGAAAGGATTGGGTACTGCCGATTAGCGCCCTGGGTAGCTTGCTGGCGCGCGCGGAACGTGACAAGGAAGCCGAGACCATTCTGCGTCGAGCGGTCAAACTGGGAGCGAACGACTATGGGACTCTTGATTCGCTATCGGCGGTGCGCTCGCGCGCAGGCGACAAGGTCGAGGCGCTCGCACTCGCGCGGGCTGCCACTCAGGATGACAATGCGCCGGCTTCGGCGTGGACATGGCGCGGAGCAGTTGAACGCTCAAGCGGAGACCCAAATGCCGCTCTGAGCAGTCTTGCACGCGCTCTTCAAATTGATCCAACTTATGTTTCGGCCTTGAAAGAGCGGGCTGAGCTAAGAGTAGACGCGAACGATTACGAACACGCAATCGAAGACTTGAAAGCTGCGCTCGCCGTCAAAGCTGGCGACAAGCAAAGCTCCATCAGACTGGCGAATGTATACGACCTCGCCGGCAAGCCCGATGAAGCGCAGCGAATCTTTCAATCAGTCGGTGTCACCAGAGCAGGGCCTCCGCCTACCGGGCGAGCTTTCGATAAGCCCCTCGCACTGATCGACGGCACGCCTGATGAAATTGAAGCAGCCAACAGCGACGATCCCGCGCGGGCTCGTCCAGCGCTTGAAAAACTTCTGGCTAAGAATCCAAAAGCCGCGGGCTTGTTTGCCCGCCTCGGTGAAGTCACGCGTCGTGGCGATCCGCAAAGGAGCGCCGAGGCTTATCGACGGGCCAATGAGATTGATCCAACAAATCCAAAATACGCGACTGGTTATGCTGCGGCTCTGGTGCAGTCAAGACATTTTGCAGAAGCCGAACCAATCCTGCGCCGCGTGATTGCCGCTGCTCCTAATGAATATACAGCGCACGCGAATCTCGCTTTGGCGCTCTTCGAGTTGAAACGCTTTGCTGAGGCACTGCCGGAATACGAGTGGCTGGCGGCCGCGCGTCCGGAAATTGCGGCAACCTACTTTTTCATCGCCATCGTGCATGATAATCTCGCACAGTACCCGCAGGCTCTGGATGCCTACGAGAAATTTTTGTCGCGAGCCGATCCGACAAATAATAAACTCGATATTGAGAAAGTTAACCTGCGCCTGCCCAAGCTTCGCGATCAAATCAGCCGCGGACAGGGGACCAGACGCAAGAAGCCCTGAATCATGCAGCCGGTTAGCAGAGTCAAGATGCCGAACTCGCTTACTCGCCATTGGAGGTTTATCAGACCGGGCGTCTTGATATGTGTCTTGTCGCCGAGTGCGCTCGCCCAACAGCCACGCAGCCCGCGATTGCCTGCGCCGCCACCGATGAGATACGTATCAACCACGGAACGATCCGAATTGAACACGTCGAAAGATCCCAAATCGCGCATCCGTGCGACCATCGACCTGGCGACAACTCGTTTGAGCCGCAGCGAAGCGCTTACCTCGCAAAAAAATTTCGACCTGGCGTCGGAAGAACTGGGCGGCTATTTGGGATTAATCGACAACGTGAGATTTTTTATGGCGCGTATGGATCGCGACAAGGGCAGCACCCGCGATCTTTATCGACACCTGGAAATCGCTTTGCGTGCGCACATTCCCCGCCTCGCGGTCATGCGACGCGGTACGCCGGCTGAGTACGCCGGAAACCTCAAGGACGCTGAAGAGTATTTGCGCGACGTTCGATCCGAAGCGCTTGACTCGTTTTATGGGCAATCCGTTTTGCGCGAGCCTCCGGCGGAGAAGAAACCCGAAGGTCCCAAGGATCGCAACGGAGTTAAGCGGCCATGATTCACCTGTTTCTTAAACCCACGGGTCGCGGCTCGATCACGAATCCGCAAAGTTGGAGACAATTCTTACGGCGCTCGTTGGTAATGATCATTTTGCACGGCGCCCTCTGCGGCGGCATCTTGCTCACAAATAAACCCGTCTCAGCGCAAGGTCGCGATCATCTTACTGATCAGGAAACCGAGCTGGTGCGTTTTTATCAGGAACTTGATAAGCGAATCGACGTTTTTATCAAGGCAATCGATCGCAGGTTCGCGATCATCAACGGCACCACGGGGCCGGCCGCAAAGAAGTTGATAAAAGATGGGCCCGAGTGGGGCGAGGCGCCCAAAGGCACGCGCGCGCAACTGCTGGGAGACATTGCCGGAATTCTAGACGAAGCGATTACAAACATCGACGACGTCAGTCGCCGTGATGAAAAGAGTCCGCTGCTCTCCAGGTCACTGCGAAAATTGACCGCAAGCGCGAATGGATACCTGAAGCAACTCGCGGCGCTAAGAGATCAAACTAAGAATCCTGATGAACTGGCCGCTATTGAGTTGGTGGAAGACAACGCCAACGAGATCATCGCGGTGGGCAATAAGCTGCCGTCGCCAACTCCCGAACCGGACAAGAAGAAAAAGAAACCGTGAAAGACAGAAGGCAGTAAGCAAAAAGCAGTAGGCAGAAAGCAAAGGGCAATACCCTTAGAGTGAGCGAGGGTCGATTGCTTTTCGATTTCTGCCTACTGCCTTTTGCTTACTGCCTACCTCTGCTCAGCCTCTTCCCTGTTTCAAGACTTCCGTTGCTCGCTTAATCGCCTCGGTGATGCGACCAGCGGCCTCGCTCGCATCAGCCGCGCGGCCATCTTCTATTGCCTGCCTCAAGTCGGGCAGCGGCAGCGCCGCATATCCCGTATAAAAGCCCGGCGCGTAAATCTGGTGCTTGAACCAGGTTCGCCCATGCAATCCACGATCGTCGATTAGGGCGCGCTCGGCTTGCATCAACGCATCGTTTAATCGCCGCAGGCGCGCTATTGCATCGCCGCCCGAGCTCTTCTCAACGTCGAGCACTTCAGAGTGGCGACGCTTATCAACCTTCGCCGCTTCGTCCGCAAAATTATCAACCGCATTTAGCAGGGACTTTGCGTCGAATGAATCCGCGAGCTTGTGCCGCACCGCCAGACGCTTCGTTTCGTTGACAAACTCCCGCAGCTGCGATGCATAGTCTGTGTAATCGAACGGCAGGCCGGCCGCATCTGCTAACCGCAACGCGATGGTCCCCCAGATTTGCGCCGCGGCCACGTGGTATTGGAAAGTGGGATCGCCAAAATGGGCCATCCAATAGAAGGAATCGTAGGCCGAATGATAGACACCATAATCGCCGTTGAAACCCATATCCAACGAAGGCACGCCCAGGTGTTGTAGGAACGGCGTGTAGTCTGAGCCCGACCCCAGGGCGCCAATCCGCGGAGCCGCCGCCGGCCTTTCGTTTCCGTTCGCGTCGTACAATTCTAAATCGGCCGCGTCAGCGCGCGCGCGATCCCGCCAGGCTTCGTAGATACTCTTTGCGGTTTTCGGATCCTTCACCTCCTGCGCTGCAGAATGAATCAGCTTCCACATCGAAGGCACCGAAGACGCGCCAAAGTTCGGGCCCGATACGGCGACGTCCATATTCAAGTAAGCGACCGCTTTCTCTTTTAGTTCGGCAGCGTTCTCTTCCGCCCATTCAGTCGAGCCGATCAAGCCCTGCTCTTCCGCGTCCCAACTACCGAGAATGATCGAGCGGCCTGGCTTCCAACCGGATTTCATCAACTGACCCAGACCGCGGCCGAGTTCGAGCATTGCGGTGGTGCCGCTGTTTGGATCGACAGCGCCGAAAACCCAGGCGTCACGATGATTGCCGAGGACGACCCAGCGATCTTTTGCCACGGCTCCATCAACCCTCGTGATCACATCCCAGATCGTCTTGGTCGCGAACTCGATGTCGGTTTTCAAGTGAACGCGGACGTCATTGGTGCCGCCCGCGTGATAAGTAAAAGGCAAGCCACCCTGAAAACCTTTCGGACGCACCGGTCCGCGCAATGGCTTGAGCAAATGCTGAGCATCACCGTACGAGATGGGTTGCACCGGAATATGCGGCAGATTCAAAGCCTGCTCTTTCTTCAGTCGCGGCGTGCCGGGAATCGCAGGCAGCCCGGGCGTCAGAGGGTCCCCGGGATAAATAAAAAGAAATTGCACTGAGCCACGCTGGGCCGAACTCTCCGGACGCCATGGCCCTTTCGGATAAACCTCGCCCTGGGTAAAACCGTCGTCGGCCGGATCCGAATAAATGATCAAGCCGATGGCGCCGTTGTCCTCGGCGACTTTCGCCTTGACGCCGCGAAATGAATTACCGTAACGCGCGATCGCGATCTTGCCCTTCACTTCCACGCCGGCTTTTCTTAGGTCTTCATAGTCGTTCGGCAAACCATAGTTCACGTAAACGAGCGGCGCCGTGATATCACCGCTAGCGCCATAACCATTGAAGAGCGGCACAATCTTCTTGCTTGACGAAGATGGATCTTCGGGAACTACGTCCTCACGAACTTGCAGGCGTTCGTGTCTGGGCGCGATCAATTCGACGATGCTGGGCGTGCGCGGGTACGGCAGCAGCACCTGATACTCTCGCATGTCGGCAGTCAACCCGAAGCTGCGCATTTGATCGCGAACGTAAATTGCCGTCGCATAATCTTCCGGCGAACCGGCGAGATGCGCTTCCGCAGTGAGACGACGTAACTCTTCGCGGGCGTTCGCCGCCGAAGGCACGGCGCGAAACTGTTCTTCGAGCCGGCGCTGATTATCGGAAGGCTTCGGCGCGAATCCATCGATGGTGGTCTGGGCAAAGCCAATCGACTGGCCTCCCATAACCGCGGCCATTAAGAGAGAGCAAGCAATCGCTTGCCTTCGCAATCTGTTCATTGATGAGTCTCCGTTTTAGTGGCACAGAATTCAGTCTGTGATCTCATCTACCCAAAACTCAATCACAGACTGTGAAGTCTGTGCCACTTTGTTTGAACTATCCCCACACACTTCACGTAAAATGGCCTGAGGAGAAAATTATAAATGGAAAGCCGCTATTATCCCGGCGTCGAAGCCGACGTCATCAAGTTAACCACCGAGTTGCGCGATCTCTTTGACGAAGACTTCGACGTTCAGACAATGCAAGTTTCTTCGACGGCCGTCCTGCAAGCGCGCAAGTCTAGCACGTTGCGCGACATCACCGGATTGAGCGCGGCGGTCACTATCAAGATCACCCCGGAGACAGGCGGCACCAGAGTCGAAGTCGGCATGCAGAAGTGGTTTGACAAAGCTGCTGTCGCCGCGGTGGCTTTCCTTGTCTCAGGCGTGCTGATCGCGCTCCCCGCGCTCGGCGCGTACTGGCAATACAAACTAACTGAAGACGCCTGGAAGATAATCGAAGAACACATCGCGCGCAAAGCTGGTGGTTATGTGCCGCCCATGCCCGGCCGTTGCGGCACCTGCGGGACCGCGGCCAGCGCCGGTTCGGCCTACTGCTCTTCGTGCGGCGCGAATCTCCACGTCGGTCTCACCTGTCCGCACTGTAATGCAATCCAGAAAGATCCGAACGCGCGATTTTGTAACTCGTGTGGAAAAGCTATTACGTCTTAAGAAATCAATCCGCAGATTTCACAGATTACGCGGAAGCTTAGCCTCGATCTGTGTAATCGGCGTAATCTGTGGATCGGCCGTTCTTGTTGATGGACAGCTAATCATGCCGCAGCGCTCTGACCGGATCGATCCGCGCGGCACGCGCCGCGGGATACAGCGCGGCGAGAATCGAAACAGTCAGCGCAAACGCAATCGCGCCGAGCCAAAGATATGGCGGCAGGAAAAAGAAGTCGACAAACGACCCGCCCTGCGGTTTGAGAATAAACCGATAAGCCATACGATTCGCTACCGCATCAATTCCCCACGCAGCCAGCGAGCCAATCACCCCTCCGGTCAAACCGATCACCGCCGCTTCGAAAAAGAAGATGAGTTTGATTTCCCGATCTTCCGCGCCGATGGCTTTCATAATGCCAATCTCGCGCGTGCGTTCGAGAATCGACATGATCATCGTGTTGGCGATTCCAAACGAAGCCACCAGCAAAGAAATGCCGCCCAGTAATCCCAGTACGGAATCGATAATCAGAAAGACCGTGCGAATCTGATCCAACTGATCGACAATCGAAAAACTGCCAAAGCCCTTTTCAGTAAGCTGCCGGCGCACCTCAGTCAGGACTACCGGATCAGTTACTCTGACCACCGCCGAATCGTACCCTTCACTGTCGGTCCGGCCCATCGAACCGCTTTGGCGTGCAAGGGCCAGCGCAACCATTCCCATCGGGCCGCGATGTTCGTTTGACCATTCGCGCGCGGCCTTCAGAGTAATGTAAATCCGCGCGTCAGGAAGCAAGCCACGAAGACCGCCCTGGCCGGTCCCTTCCTTGATCTCGGTATTTACTACCCCGACGATGCGAAAACTTTTTGCGACCAGCTCGCCGTTGGCATTGTCCGCTGATGAAACCTGATCCATCGGGAGACCAAAGAATCCGGGCGGCTCTTCCGCGGTGCTCTTCTGTTTTTTCGTTTCCTGCTGAGCAGCTGTTTCCTTCGGAGCAGCGAGAAACTCGATCGTCTTTCCAATAGCGTCTTCGGGCTTGTCAAAACCAAAGTCGCGCGCGAATGTGTCCTTCACCACCGCTTCGTCGACGTCCGGCGAACTGATCATGTGCCCGGCCTTGAAGTCTTTGAAGCGCGAACTCGCATTCGGCACCGAAGCGCCGCCGATCGACTCGATCTGCGAGTGACCATTGACGCGAACATAAGTGAAGATTGAAAGGCTTGGTTCGACATAAGCCACACCGGGAATTTTTGAGATTTCAGCGATCGCGGCATCATCAAGAATTCGCGTCGGCTCTTTATCAGGCTTGAAAGATGGTCCCCGCCGGTCGTTCGGGTTCTCGCCCCGGCGCGCAGCATTCTGGTTACCTCCGCCAGCGGCCATCGCGAAAACATTCCTGCCAAAAACGCGCATTTCATTGAATAGATCGAGGGCGCGAAATCGCGAGAGCATGTTGCGTTGCAAACCAAGCCCGAATGAAACCATTGTCACAATCACCGCCACGCCTACGATAACTCCCATCGAAGTCAGCGTCGCCCGCAGCTTGGCCTCGCGCAGGTTTCTAAATGCAAGTCTGAGTAGATCGAAGAAAGGCATATGCGAATTGCTGGAATTGCTGTCAGAAGGCTCTGTGATAGATTAGCCTATTAATGTCACCTGTCAGAAGCCCGACCGTCAGGCAGGGCAGGTTTTATAGACAGGCGCTCCCCCAACGGTCGGACTTCCGACACCATTGGCGGCTTTTGACGCCCCGAATCGTGTGTCAAAAATGTTCGCAAAATTTGTCGCCGGTGCAACTCCGATCCAGGTTCCTGTATCTAAGTAATGTCCTCGACAAAAGCCCGACGAAGTTACGAGACACCAGTTGTTACGAGCGAGATCAATCTTCGAGAAGTACTAAGCCCCCTGGGCGACCTCAATTGACGCCGGTCTTGCTTAAAACAGCAAACTGATAGAAAATTCGGAGAATTAAATAAGATGAAAAACCCCAGAAATATCTTTGCGAAAATCAGTGTGGCCGTAGCTATCGTCATGGCCATAGGCTCAGCGGCTTTTGCGAAAGGGCATTCTGACCCTGCTTTTTCAAATATCCATATTCGAAACTTTGGCAAGATGGACGCCCGCTTTTACCGCGGCGCCCAGCCGGACGAATCAGATTACAAAGACCTAAAGGCGTTAGGCGTAAAGACCGTCATCGACTTGCAGGACCATCCGACCAACTATGAAAGGCGCGATGTCGAAGCACTCGGAATGCGCTATGTGAACATTCCGATGAGCGATTCGAGCTATCCGAAGGAAGACTCGATTAATGCTTTCATGAAGCTCGTCAAAGACCCGTCCACCGGCGTGTTTTTCGCGCACTGCGCGGGCGGCCGTCATCGCACGGGAGTCATGGGCGCGGTTTACCGGTTCAACGTTAACCACTGGAATTACGACCAGGCTTACGCCGAGATGAAGGACTATGACTTCTACACTCGTTTCGGTCACGGCGATCTGAAGACCTACGTCGAAGACTATGCCA
>WNFQ01002821.1_pt2 | contig 35936 bp, 44 predicted proteins | sample 5400171 | NCBI WGS metagenome assembly WNFQ01 (sample SAMN13153356, study PRJNA577476) | soil metagenome | isolation source: 20 cm soil under Madrone tree | place: USA:California | collected 2016-06-14
GCAGCCCCGCATCGTCCTCCCTTTCTCCCCTTCTCGCTTGGACAACTGAACTGAACCTGCTCTGTTTTGTGGGAACAAGTTGCCGTCTCTTGTGAACACTCAGAGTCGAAACAATGGCTCGTGATCGGCTCGCCGCAATGCGGGTGCGCCTTCTTCGATCTTCAACCTAGACCAGTGACATATTGACACGCAAACATTCTCACTTCCAGGCACAGAGACAAGGAGGCCCTCAGAGTTCCTCCAATGCCACCGGTGAATACGAGATGAGCGGTCTTCAGCCCCAAGACCGCATCACGAACGGCGGTCGGGCCAGTTCTTCCGATGGGATGACAAGATTCTACAATCAGGTCTGCAGCGGACAAAATTGTTATCAATTCATTTTCTGACGTCCTTTCTTCTTCCAAAGATATCCAGTATCCAAGACGAGCTACGACGGTTCGACGCGAATGTGACGAGGATTGGCGATTTGCACTCTCGGTCTCTGAATAACACGGATGAGGCTCTCTCCCAACAGAATGCCGCCGCCCTGGACGAGCTAGTAGCGGAGACAAGGGCATTAAGCAATCAAATCAAGAACCAGATTCAAGATTTGGAGAAGGAGTCGGTGCCACCAGGGCAAGACCCGAGAATACGAAAGAACCAGGCACGTTGAGCCCCGGAAACATGTTCACTCACTCGCTCAGACATCCATCCACATCCATCCGCAGACCTCCCTTGTTCGTTCAAAATTCATAGAGGCTCTGCAGAACTATCAACAGGTAGAGCAACAGTATCGTACGCGATACCGTCAGCGGGTTGAGCGACAATTCAAAATCGGTGGGTTGTTGATATTTTGAGCGGCACCCTCTGTTCCCTCACCCACACTCTCTGTCATCAGTCAAACCCGATGCTACACCAGAAGAAGTTGCTGCAGTTGTTCAAAGCGATCAAGGAACTGGTGGCCAGGTCTTCGCTCAGGCAGTGCGTGTGGCGTCCCTCTGTGCGAGCTGCTACTGAGTGAGTTCTGTAGCTTACGTCTTCCACACGTTATGGAGAGTCCCGCACCGCATATCGGGAAGTTCAGGAACGACATGAGGACATTCGAAAGATTGAACGTACGCTCGCAGAGCTGGGACAACAGTTCAATGAAGTACGAACTTGGGCCCTGACTTACCTTGCCAAAACTTGGACTTACTGTTTTGCGTAGATGGATGTCCTCGTCAATCAACAGGAGGATATGATCAATGCAATTGAGACATCCGCAACTCACGTTCAGAAAGACACAGAAGCTGGGTATGTTACACGTTGGTTCGCCAAGACTTCATCTGACTGGAACCACAGCCTTGGTCAAACCGAAAAAGCTGTTGAACATGCCCGATCAGCTCGCCGAAAGCGTTGGATCGGGTTTTTCCTGCTGCTTATTATCCTGGCCGCTATTGGCATTGTAATTGGACTCACCGTTGGAAAGCATTAGATGGCCACGGCCACATTGGACACTCGAGGCCATTGGTGATGGTGATGGATTACGATTTGCTCCACGTTACGATTTACGCCGCTTGTATCTACTTGTCACTTGTCGCGGGTTTGTTTTACGCCTGTGCAATCTATTTAATTTGCTTATCACATTCTCAATGTCCATATGGGCCCCTTTCCCCGTTGATATTTTTTTCTCCATTTCATTATATAAATGCAGGTTGGGTGCATTTGTGGAACAAAGTGGGGCCAAAGTGGATAAGTGGATAGTGGGCCTCAAGTTGCCAAGAGCACGGAGGAGACCGATCACTGACCGCATCACCCCTCCACCAACCACCTCCCCCCATGTCTGCAAAACAGCCGGCTCACCGTCGCAAAGGTGGCTCTGTCGAGGTTGTCGACTCAAAGTATGCCGTTGATCTGGCCACTCAGCAATCGTACTCAGAAAATGTATTTCTCTTCGTGCCTAACCTCATTGGTTAGTAGCGCCCTTCGACGCGAGACTATCGTCGCGTTGCTCAAATGCTATCCAGGCTACAGTCGTATCATCCTCGCAGGGTTCGCCCTTCACTACATGAGCTATCACCCGAAGTACTGCACGTTGCTCTACTGCATATCCTGTTTGTTGGACGCGGTGGACGGTCAAGCTGCAAGAGCTCTTGGCCAGACTTCCAAGTTCGGCGCTGTGTTGGACATGGTGACAGACAGGTATGGTACATGCCAGTGACATATCCCTTGTATTAATTTGTGGTTTAAGGTGCACCACTTCCTGCCTCCTATGTTACCTTTCGTCAGTGTACCCAACCTATGCGCTATTCTTCCAATTCTTGATTTCCCTGGACTTTGCGAGCCACTATATGCATATGTACAGGCAAGCGAAACTCAATTTTCTCTTCCATGCCGTCAGCCGAACAGTTATTTTGTGTTTTTAGCTCCCTCGTAACTGGATCACGAAGTCATAAGCTGGTCACAAGCGACGTCAGCAGAATCCTGTGGTACTACTACAATGACTCGGTGAGGACTTTGAGAATGTCGCATCACCGCCCACTCATATGGAACTGCGCAGCGGACTCTCTTTGTGATATGCGCAGGAAACGAGTTGTTCTTTGTCTCATTATATCTCATGAAATGGGTCAAGACACCCATTGGACTTGGACATCCGCTGTTATCGCGTCTGACGTGGCCAGAAGTTATTGCCATGGTGTCATTTTGGGTATTTTTGTTGAAGAACATCATTAACTTTGTCCAGCTTTGGAAGGCGTCAAAAATCCTTGTAGGGGTAGATCTCGCAGAGCGGGCGAAGGCACGAGAGGCGAGCCCGAGGTCAAAGGAGCGATGAGGGACGGTTTAGATAGTTTGATGATAATATGTTCACTCTACTCTACTTTTCGTTTCAATTACTAGTCAGTCAGCTTATCCCTTGTGACGACCCGTCACGACTTGCATGCGTTCTCATCAGCTCCTTCGTAGGACGCGTCTCTCCAACACATCTTCCGTCTCTACGCGTGCTCTCCTCTCGTATTCCGGTCCTGCGCGTTATCCAAGGAATGACACACGTCCTACGCCTGCTCGCGTCTCTCGCGTCGCCCGACGAGCATCCACGTCTTCGCCAAATTCGCCAGAGGCTAACTCATCTCCATCCACTCAAAAGCCCAATCCTTCCTCCAGAGAGCCCACCGCACCCAACGGAAAAAATGCACCAGAAGCTACGGCGCCAACACTACAAGTCTCCAACGAGCAGGACTTCTTCTGGCCGTATCAGTCGTTGCCCGAATCCGAACCCTCCACTCTGCCTCCCCCAGAAGTGTTCGAAGAGGTTCTGAACAACGTGCATATATCTCTGCACCCGCAGACGCAGCATAAAGCCGCATTCGCCACTCCGAGTGGTCCGCCTGTAGAGCCTACGGTTGCGCTCTATTGCCCGATCGAGAGCGGAAACTATATCATCGATGATACTGTGCGTGAGCTCGCTCGTCGGACGGGCTCGGATGTGGTTGTACTGGACTCGGTACACATGGCTGCTGGGGAATGGGGTCATTTCGGGCATGGTGAGTTGCATTCGCCGGTGTTGAAAACATGTGCTCTGGCACTCATGAACGTTGTCTCTCCCGCTAGCCGCGTCCCTCATTGAACTCCCTCAGAATCCGTTGCATTTCTCTCCCAAAGCCACCGCCACATTGCCCGTAGCACACGATGACGACGATGGAGATGCGCCTGGCTCGGTCTTTTCTCCTCAAATGACGTTTCAGCTCGTTGTGCCACACCCGGCATCTCGGATGTCAGGGAATGTCCCGTCTAAAGGGAGTATGGTCAAGGCCAAGAACTTCTTCGACATGTGCATCAATGTACAGGCTCCCAATGACCCAGGAAGCTCTAGCGTCACTTTGAGACCGCGTCTCATATACATTCGCGACTTTCCGACCCTCTCATCGTCATGGGCGGCTTTACACCCAGGTCTGCTCTCTGCGGTCCGCCAGCGTCGACAAGGCGCTATGTCGCGATCGACGTCACCCGTGGTCAATCCAACGGTGATAATATTTGGTATCACACCTACCATCTTCCCTCCATCTTTGACGCCATCATTTCCACCTGGTCCCCAGGGAATGATGAATATGTTGACAAGTCGCAGTGGTCAGGCAACTCCAGGTGTTGCAACGTCAAGACCCGGAAAGTCCGACTGGGGTGAAGAGGACCATGCAGAGAAGGCCCGAGAGTGGCGCCTGCGAGAACGCCTGCGGAAATGGGAGCGCGGTGACCACGCTCTTCAATCCGAACTGCCAAAAATTCTGACAGGGCCTCCTGTCGAGGACGACTCGGGCTCCCCCGGTCAGCCCAATGTCGTGGTCGTTGGTGGGCCCGGTGGAGGCAACCCGATTCCTTCGTTCCTCGGTCCATTACTCGGTGGGACCGGACTGGGCCGCCGGAGAGAGCTCAATGAATTGATGATGCGCATGGCCGTTGGGTCGGTCGGAGGCTTTCTCGAGACGCGCAGCGCAGCATCTGTATTCTCTGCGTCTTCAGAGCCTCCGTCTGAGCCTGCTGGATCAGGGGATTCGGCGAACGCAGCAAAAATGTGGGAGGATTGGGGGAACAAAATAGAAGTCTGGACAACCGTGAAGCGAATTGGTGATCAAGCAGTAGGCTGCGTCATCTCGTCCTCTTTGGCGGAGTTGGTCAGGTCATCGCTCTCATCTATCCCTATTTCTTGGGTCGATGTCTGTGGTGCATGGACCGATCAACGAGCCTCCCGTGATCTTAGAAAGGCATGGATACAACAATCCTCAAATAGACCAGCCGGGGAGGATGAACAAGATAAAATTCTGGATAATGAAAGAGACAGACCTGTGGACGACATTGTCGAAACGGTGAAGCACGATCCGTACTTGGACGCACATGAACAAAGGCTCCTGGGATGTATCGTTGATTCCGGTGAGCTCGCAAAGTCGAAGTTATCACACACCCTCATTCAGTACTGAGAATGACGTACAGTCTCAATGCCCACCTCATTTGCGCAAGTCCACCTTCCCGCACATACGATTGACTCTGTGCGGACCATCGTGTCGCTACCCTTGTTACATCCGACAGCGTTTCAACAAGGTGTTTTGAAGGAACACAGTATGACGGGCTGTTTATTATTCGGTCCTCCCGGTACTGGGAAAACACTGGTCGTCCGAGCACTGGCAAAGGAGGCCGGATGTCGTATGCTTACAATATCTCCTTCTGACGTTATGGACATGGTTCGTGCGGTTTCATAACGTCTTTTGATTGCGCGTGACTCATTTCTGTATTTCTTTAAAAGTACGTGGGGGAGGGAGAGAAGCTAGTCCGCTCCGTGTTCTCGTTAGCCAGAAGGTTAGCTCCTTGCGTCGTTTTTATCGACGAGATCGATGCCCTCTTCGGTGCTCGATCATCCTCACGCGATACCGGAGGCGGGTTTGTGCATCGCGGCGTCATCACAGAGTTCATGCAGGAGATGGACGGCTTGAAGACATCCAACACGGGTAATGTCATTGTCATCGGCGCCACCAACAGGCCATTCGACCTCGACGATGCTGTCTTGAGACGACTTCCCCGAAGGCTTCTGGTGGACTTGCCCGGAGAGAGCGAACGCGAGGGTGAGTAATAATGATCGTCTTGGCCTTTCATTCTGACCAAGCCACCAGAAATACTCAAGATCCACCTCCGGGACGAGGACCTATCTCCGGATGTTGACCTGAAAGTTCTTGCCCGGGATACCCCCACCTTTTCAGGATCTGATCTGAAGCGTAGGTCGCCTTGTCTTTGATTGGACCTCAGCTTGATTATGGTCTTCTTTACTAGATTTATCCGTATCTGCAGCACTAGACGCAGTTAAGGAGAACGTTTCGGTGCCTTGGGTTGTTGAAAGGAGCAAGGGTACTCCTTCTCAGGGCACATCGCAGAAGAGCAACGTCGATGGTGAAGGGACAACGCAGCCGTCGGACGACTCAGCAGCAGCCTCGGCCACACAGAGGCGTATCCTTCGACCTCATAATTTCGCGAAAGCTCTCAGAGAGATAACACCTTCCGCATCAGAGTCTCTTGGAACGTTAGCTGACCTTCGTAGATGGAACGATGAATTTGGAGAAGGCCGGAAGCGAAAGAAACAAGTGTGGGGCAAGGATCGCTTCGGTTTCACGAGGCGGTGGGACAGGGAGGAGGATGGCAAGGTTGCTACTTCAATGCCAGGGACGGACGAGTCTCTCTGACATTACATTATCGATTGGGTAGAATATCCACATTAGTTGGCCCAACACTAAGGGTAATATAGATAACTGTATTGCCCGGACGCATACCATGTAGCTCTTCAGCAACACCCCAGTCCAATCCAGTCAACCACGCCGGCTCTTCCCCCGTCTTCCTTTTCGTGGAGGCTCCTCTTCACCATCAACATCAATCCCAGTATGAGAGGCACTAGAAAGATGATTTGTCAGCTGCTTCGAAAGACTTTGCCAACGCCAGTGATGACTGTGCAATCAGTATGAGACCCACCCAGCACTTGCAACGCGCTGTTGGTTGCGATGTAAAGGTGTTTGAGAAGACCGAGTCTGAGAGCGGTTAGGCATCGTCGCCGCAGGCGCGGGCGCGGGCGCTTCCGCAACTTCATCGTCGCCTTTATCGTCCTCCTCACTTTCCGTCGTCGCGTTTCTTCGCGTCCCGCGCGGCCAATCGTTTTTAGGCGCAGCTGCCTCGCCAACCGAAATGACCCTGTGGTTCCCGCCTCTCCCCCAGTCCTCGCCGCAGGCGGGACATTTACTGTTGGAACGACGATAAGTCTCGTAGCATGCGTCGTGCATGCGGACTCTGCAGTTTGCCCTGGGACACGCGTTGCCACGCGTAAGAATCTGGATATGTCGTGCGCGTAAGGAATTCTTTTCTCTTTTTGGTACGAGTGTGGTCGCGTACCTCGTAGCAGATTGTGCAGTCTAGGATCTCGTCTGGATAAGTGGACTTGAGATATGGCTGTAACTCTAGTAAGGCGCGTGGGGATAGGGAAAAACGACCCTTTCTGTAAGGTGTGGAGGTTGGTTGATTGGTCGGTTAAAAGAGGTACGCATTCGCGGTTACACAACTCAACTTGCTCTTTAGTAGCCAGCCCTTTGCTACGAAACTGGCCAACACGCTCTCGGCTTGCGTCTTGGTCATCGGCGACGTCAGCGTGTTTACCTCGCGAAGTGCGGCCAGGGAAGAGATGGAGTATGAACTGTTTGGAGCAAGCATGATTTGTTCAACCTAGAGCGAGAGGTTGGTAACTCTTATCATCCCGAACGCGAAAAAGTCGCGTGCGGCATGTACCGTAGTACGTACCAGTGCTCTGAAGTAGGATATCTCAAGGGGCGTATAGTCGCTTGCAATTCGCGCAATTTCGTCATCCCTACGATTAACCTGGAATCGTATTCCACGTTTGCAACTCGTGGATGGCTGGGAGCGCGAAACATCTTACCAGAGCGTACATCTCCTTCCCTGTCACTTCATTGCGTATTCGGGAGAGTTCCAAGTCCAGGGGATCGAGTGATTTGTTGAGGCCGGCCAAGAACTCGTCCCAGTCGTTTGCTATACTCGCATTTATTTGAAGCGTAGCATCTGCAGCTGTTTTGTTGCCCACCTTTGAGTGAGGATGAAGCGGAATAGGACAAAGAACGCGACCTTCGACAGCTTCGACACATTGCTTCCAGATGACTTTTGCGAGTTCAGCCGAGAGAACTCTACGCGATATGGCGGACTGAAGGAAGAGACGGTGCACGTCGAGTGACGAGACCATCGATGGGCAACAATGAGCGTTCGTGTCAACGATGCGGTCAAACGCCACAATCGCGTTTCCCTCCACTGGTCATTCATTTCTCATCAATAATTCATTTCTTTCATCCAAAGTCGCGCTTTACAGTTTCGGTACACGGAGCGTCTTACTTACCATCATTGCCGCCCACGCAGCAAATATAAGGCTCACGACATGTAGATCACCCTGTCCCCCCTCCTTTCCCCAGACAGTCACAATCCCTCCAGGAAGCCCCTCCTTTCCCTCGATCCAACCATTCCTGACCCAGTAATAGAACATCCCGACCAACGCCAAAGTTGACGGGATGGGCAGTCCTTCGAAATAACGTGCCTTTCCTGACGTGTCCTTCGGTACCAACGCCACAGTTGCATTGAACCTGGCCAGACGGGCAAGTCCACAGCAGATGAAGCAGGCTAATGCAACTGCGTCGAGAGTAGTTCGAAGGCCGACAACAAAGGCCAAAACAGCAGGCGCAACCCCGAAGGAAATCTACGTGTGAAAGCGTATCGGATCGAGAAGTGAGTGGGGTCAACGTGTCAGAGTACATACCAAGTCTGCCAATGAGTCAAGTTCTTGCCCCAACATGCTGGTCGACTTCCTCCAGCGAGCGACCTTTCCGTCAAGGAAGTCAAATATTAGACCCCCTAGCGGGAACAAAAGGGCATTCTGGAGGTAGTATTCGTCGCCCGTCGCGAGATAGTTTGCAGAAGAGAATAGAGAAAATGAGCCACAGAAACCGTTCATGATTGTTACAAGGTCAGCCAGTCGAAAATTCCTGAGAGCTCTGTTGGCACAAGAATTGCGTTGGAAGATAAGCGCCCAGACCTACCTGACAAGTGAAAAATGGCCCTTGGTGTCATTGTATTGTTGTAAAACGTCTGCTACGCGGTCACCATTGTTAACGTTGGACTTTGACTGGGGCTCATTTGGCTGGACCATGGTGCTCGACAGGTCTTGTGAGAGGCAAGTCCGACGCCCATTAAGAGGCGAGGCCACCCGCTCCAGCTTACATAATCTTTCTAATTCATAACGACATCGTCTCCATCGACTGCCTCTACTTTGACCCCCTCCTTTGCGCGCTCCAATGCCCGACTTGCCCCAGCGTACTGATTAGGGTGCGTGACCGTCTCTCCGGAACCGATCCCGTCTCCCTTCCGAACATTTTGGGTCGCGTGAGTGATTTCGTACACCCTTGTGCATGCGACATGATAAGCTTCAGCCCGAACCATGTTCAAAATCTCGGGAAGATCCGTCTCCGTCAGCCCCTGTGGGGAATACATCGACAATAAAGCCGTTTGAAGGTTGTTTGGCGAAAAGTGGCGATAAGGACAGCCATGTGAATCTGAGGCACCTGGTTGGTCCTGCATTAAAATTTGCTGGCAGCTGACCACCAGTCAGTACCTGCCGATTTCCGCCGACCAGGAGAACACGTACCTTTTCGCAGGGTAGTTCGCTCGTCTACCTTCTAACCCATATGAATGCCGGATATTATATTTGTAATGTTTGTTGAAATGATCGTCCGTATATCCACTGAATGACCTGCGCCAGAAAGACAGGGCCTCTTCGACGGATAGACCTAAAATCTGTTTTTAAAAAAGTCTTAGCTAGCCCTTTTCCAATGACGCATAGACCTTACCTTCAAGAATAGTCCATATTGCAAACGCCCAAAATGCTTGAGATGGTGGTTCCGCTTCAGGTTTTCATGCAGGTTTCGCATACACATCGGGAAGTGGTTATGTGCGAGCTCGTCCACCATCTCGGCTCGAATTCCTTCACCGGTGTTCTCACTCGTGCCCCATTCTGAACCCATTCCAGCGACAAAGCCTTGCGATAGGTTGGCCAAGATTGGTTCCAATCGGGTGTCCTCATCCATTCGCGGTAGCGCCTTTGCTGTCATCTTTTTTCCCGTTCAAGTTCAACTTGTGATTACACTCGTGTGCGGGATGATAAATTACCTCTAAGGCCCGCTCCAACCGAGTCTGGAACTCCTGGAACACGATGCTCGATTGTTCCCTGCTGGGAACGTAGGCCCAGCCATCTTTGAGAAAAACCCTTCGTTTCTCGACGAGATCGGGAACGCTAGTCCATTTGACCTGCGGTACACCTATCAGAATCAAAGTCCGATGAGAAATAAACCAACACATTTACTTTGAAATACTGCTCTTTATCATCTGCATCTGGAACCGCTGCTTTTAGCTGAGGTGCATACATACTCTTCTCGCTCTCATCCACCTATAAAATGAACGTCAGACACAATAATTCCTCTCCGCCCAGATGGCGGTACTAGCCTGGGTCCAATCAAAGTCCCTAGATTTACAGAAATCCCTACGTTCCTGTTCTGACGCGTCTAGATAACGGATGCGGAAAAGTGTTGTCTCTGCCTTGACAAATCGCCTCCTAAGCTCCTCGCTGTACGAGAGATTGTTAGCTGCCGGTTAAGACCAAAACCGACATACATACGATCGACAGAATGCCAGCCTAAGCACAAAATGTCCTGTGATATCTTTCTTTCTCTGATCATCTCTGGCTTTGGTGATGGCAGAATTGTGGTCTAATGGGACGTGCTTCTCGCACTGTGATTTTGTGATCTTTTTGAGCTCCTCAAATGGCCTATTACGTGCATAACACGACTCGATTTCAGATAGTACATAGAGGCGATCTATTGCGCATGTTTCAAATTCTTCGAGGGTGATGTCTTCTGTTGGTGGTTGGTCATATCTGAGCAGATAATGATCAGGAAGCAGATGCATTACAGAGCACTGGGGTGCCTTACAGGCTGAGCCTGTGGGGGTATTCAAGCTCTGAATGCACTTGAACTTCGCCTTCTTGTTTCCTGCTGCTCTTAAGCATTGCTGATAGAGGCCATTAGTGTCAAACCGCGGGTGGACGCGTTGCGTTACATGTTACGTCACGCGTTTTATTGTCACACTAACACAATTATATTAACGACGTGGCTCGAATTAGGGGGTCACGCCGAAGCCATTTCCACAACTGTAGCGGCGTGAAAGAAAAACGAATAATTACTGTACATTCCTCGCAAGAATAATATGATACATCATACTACGGTTATAAATACAGTTAGACAGGGGCGGCGATATATACGAGATAGCAGCAGATACATGGCAAAATAACAGAACGAAAAAGTGCTTGCAGAGTCAGGATAGTAACATATCATATTTGAGTGCATACCAGATCCTCAGCCTCGGACTTTTTGAGCCCGGGTCGCATATTTATACCTGTGACGTTCTGCTTGAGGGTGGTCTTCATAGCTTTCAAAATGCACACCAGGTCGTCGCCGTCGTGCGTTCCCTCGTTGTAGTGCTTCCGCCTCTTCCCTGTTTCTCCAAGAATATGTCGCTTGTTGCGGGTCTCGTTGTGGAGGGATTAGCTTTGGAGTAGGGCTTCGGGTCGAATTTGCTGGAGAAGTCAACACCGTGCTCGCCTACAGGTCGTCGGATGTTAGCACTATAAAAAAAAACGGAAATGTAAGACATACACCGGCGTTTGTTCCGTCAACAGCCTCCGCCGATGCACCAGACATAGTACGATACCGCTTCGATATAATTCGAAATGGCGCAAACGCGTTAGGGGCAGAGCTGAATTTTTCCTCTGTTGCACCTGCGAAAGAGGGTGCAGGGACCGGCACTCGTATCGGTGTTGGCTGTGGTTTTGATGCAGGGGCGGACACCGGCGTGTGCACTGGTTTCGATTTCTTCAGTTTCGAAGGGGTAGTGACAACTTTAGAATCAGAATCGTAGTACAGAGGCGTGGTGGGCTTGTGAGAAGTCCTCGTCGTTGTCGTTGTCGTCGTCTGGGCACGGGAATCAGGTATCTTAGACTCATGTGGGTGCCGCTTCTGAGACGATGACCTGGAGCGGAATAGTCCGAGCCCTTGAAAGAAACCGCCCTTCTTCTTTGGTTCTTGAAGCGATTGCGTGGACATCACCGGAGCCAATGGTTCATCGGAGACGATGGGCAATTTCGTAGATACGGCAAGTGACGATGGTGTATTCAATTCAGACTCTTGCGATGGAGAAGGTATCACGTCCCTTTGTTGCCTGGGATTTAGCACAGAGGGTGTATATCCAGGAAACGGGGCTCGGGCTACCTGAAAATCCCCCATAGCTTGCGTTGTCGGATACGAACGGACTGGTGTTGGTGAAAAAGGCGCTGGTCTTGGAGGAGGCTGTGTTTGCGATTGGATCTGTGAAGGAGATTGTGCACGAGATGGAACAGATACAACAGGGACAGAGTTGCTATGATGGTGGCGAGCGCTGGTCTGACGTATAGTAGGTACTTGGGTGTGATTCATGCCATTGACATTGCGATCGCCTAAGTTCTCAGCGACAGGCGCTGAAGCATGGATAATTTGCTGACCACCGTGAGGCATAACGCGTGGCAAGGCGGCCTGTTGGTGAGCCGGCGGTGACATTGGTAGCTGCAAGGACCCCGATCCCTGGGAAGATGGTGTCTGGCCTAGAAGGGTCGTGGAGCCGGTTTCATGGGAAGGTGTCCTGGTCGTGATATGCACTGCAACAGGAGGCGCCGCTCCTTGCGATGATGCAACGACTTGTGCACGGGACCGAGGGGACGGATTTCCGGACTTAATTTTTGGCGACGGATTATTCGAGGATGCATTAGCTACTGGAGGATTATTAATCGCAGAGTTGGCTTCTACCTGGGCGCGAGGTGAGGAGGAAGGGTATATGGACGTAGCCGGGTATGGTGATGGGTTCGAATTTTGATATGGCGTGTTATATACGCTGCGACGAGAAGAGTCATGAGGGTGTGGTACATTAGGAGTCGTGGAGGATTGCGACGGGAAAGTGGGGGCATCAAAGGGCTGTAATGGAGGCTTGGGTGGGGTTCCTTGGTTCACGGGGCGAGGGTGCAGACTTGGTGACGCCTTGGTCGACCGTGGGGTGCGCTCACTGGAAGGCACTGTACTCACAACCACGCGTGCGACATTGGCGACATTGTCCGGATTGTGACGATGTCGGTCCCAATTATCGGGTGAACCTTTCGATGGGTGTGGGTCCTGTGGGCGTTCTCCCCGCGGCAGCTGACGGTATGCTTCTACGTTATCCTCTCGAATAGGAAATGCAGCAGCTAAGCCAGGTGCGATCGGCCTTGACGGTGGAGAAGTCATATAGGACGGTTGAGTACTGGCGTATCCCACGGGCGCAGATGAAGACCTCGTGTGCTTTGAACCAGATACGTCATGAACCATTGGTGAGGCGCCCTGGGGGGATGCACGTTGTCCCCTCCCGGTGGTGGGTAATGGGACGGTGTGGGAGTGAACTGGTGGAGCTGGTGGACGACCATTCAGTGTGGGGGTATGCCAAGGGACGTCCCGTGTGGGGGTACTCTCTTGGTGGTTTGAATGTCCATGGGAGGCTGAGCGTGGTGGCGTAATATATTGCTGAGAATCCGCTAAAGTAGGAGGTGATGCCAAAGGAGTGGAAAAGACCAGGGGGGAAGGAACTACCGGTGGGCGTGGTACTGGCGACATAGGTCGAGGCACTGTCGACCACTGCGCCGGTTGCACCCAAGGCTGAGGCGAAGAAACATGCGTCGCAGAAGGGTGAGTATATCACGGGACTGCTTATCGTAAACCTGCTGTTGCTGTAGTACCGGCACTGTGGACTGAGGTTGACGCGCGACTGCATCTGTGGCGACAGGCGTTGGGGCTGGCGTAGTAACACGCCTCACCCCGTATTCTTGCATGTCATCTGCAGGACCTTCTCCAGCTCTTATGCTCACAACTTTGGGGATAACTTCGGGAATGTCGTTGCGGGTGGATGGCGTGAGGACGACACGCCCGGTAGCCTGAGCAGCATCTTGGTCCACCATATGAGGATCCGCAGACTTAGCATAGGGGTTGGATGGCTCCCGGTGAAATAGCCAAGCACCAAATCCGCCTTTTGATGGCTTCTGTAAGGGGTTAGTTCATATTGTTCGACGCTACAAGGAAATGACGAACCTCCGATTTATGGTAACTTTTATCAGGTGTCGGTTGTACAGACTGTGCAACAGGAGGCTTTGAAACCGCGTCATGAACGCTGATAAGACGTTAATTAGGCCGGAAAACGCGCTGCACGACCACTCACATGCACTCTCCTTGATATGTGTTCACTATCACTTGCAGAGACAGCATAGCCAGGCGGGTATGGAACGGTAGTATTCTGAGGCGTGGAGCTTCTTTGAGGCTTCGTACCGGACTTCTCGTTAGAAGCACCCAGCGTCGCGTGCGATGGTTGGACCAAAGGCGCCACTCGGCGGGACTCATTGTGATTTGTAGGATTATTCCCGACCGGTGTTGTTGAAACCTCTGGCGGCGCAGGTGGGTATGTTGGCTGGCGCAGAACTGTAGGCACAACGGTCTACGAGAATCCAGAGTCAAGCGAGGTCTTCGAACATGATAAATGCCCACCGTCATTGTCTGGTCCTTTGGGTGTTGACGTCTGGGTCTGATTGAGCCGGGAGGCTTCGTCAGTGAATTGTCGGACTCATCAGATTCCTTGACAATGACACGCATAAGCCTTGGATCTTTGCCAAGGTGTGTGCCAGGTACGTGGCCATCTTTAGCTTCGCGCCGTATCTCCTGATCTCGAGTGGATTTGTGAACATAGTCGTCCTTGACCCTCTGTTCGTGGCGCCTCTCATCATGGTGCTGCTCCTCCTTCTGTCTTTCCTTCTCACGCTCACGTCGACGTTCCTCTTTGTAGTAGAGGCGTCTCTCTTCCTCGTACCTGAGATCCCGTTCTCGTTGATCTCGAGAAATCTGCTCTTGGGGCCGCTCTGCGCGCCGCCTGTCTTTTGCTTTAGAAGTGGCTTTTGATTCTTCCTTTGACCTATTCCTGCCCTGTTCCTTCTCTCTCTCTCTTCCCGCTGGACTTACTTTTTTGAGAAACGACGGTGGGCGAGGCCAAGTAGAGGCGGCTTGGGGCTCTGCGCTTTCGGGAGCTGGAGTAGGGGGGTGGCGAGGACGATGGCGAGAACTCTTATGATGATCCTCGACATGACGAACCGGATCTGGAGACATGAGGGAGGCTTTGTCCATAGCGGTAACGGTTCGACGGGATGTGGCTCGGGGATCGGGAGTGGTTTCCCAGTGTCTTTGAGCTGTAGGATGAGTTTCCTGCGGCAAGGTAGGGTTTGGAAGCGGCGCTTTCTGTGACGTATACGAGACGTTTCCCTGAAAGGGTTGTGTGGGTGCATTATGAGGTGCTTTGCTGGCAGTAGCAGAAGATTGAGCGCCTGATGGATATGTAGGTGCAGGGGTTGATGACGATAAGAGGGGCCCATCGGAGACATGAGCGCGGCTGGAACGGTGCTTTGGATCTTCCCTATCCCTGCCAGCGGCACGGATTTCTGAGGTCCTGTGATGAGAGGAAGAAGTGAAGTGCTTGTGTCTTGGACGATCGGGTTCTTGACTCAGAGTGTCTGCGTTGGGTTTCCAGTGTTTATAGGGGTTCATAGTCAAGAGGGCAAATGAAAATTTGCCTCTCGAAGGGAGAGGGAAAAAGAGGAAACGAAGGCCTTTGCGGCCCCAGAGCTAAGGTGCTTGAAATGTGCACCGTCGGTGGACAAAATCGGAAAGGAATGAGCACCTCGGGGCGACCGACATGAGGCTTCAGGCTGTTTCCGCTTATGTACAGCGCACGACCCTGCCGATAGCAACACTTACTCACAGCTCTCTATATTTGTGCGAGACGACACGGAAAGCAACACAACATTATGTATTAGATGTATGTGGAGTAACTAAGCTAGGACAGCGGGTACAGGTCCAGTACTGTCCATAGTCTTGACATGCACAACCTGAATGGGAGGTCTGCCTCGTCTGGCCCCAAAACAGGGCAAGAACGAGAGAGCTGGGTCCCAACGGCTCAGTCTTACACGGCTTTGACTCACGCCCGACAGTAAGCAGCGGAAAGGCTGGTGGAAAGACGAAATCCCCTGTCGAGATGGTTTAAGGACCGTGTATACGCGCAATATTTGTCCGACGACAGGTGTGGCTAACAGCCGGCAGTTACCGGTGGGTGCGCGGCCGCTCATTCGCATGCGCAAATTCACGATCTCACAAGCACTGCGTCTCTTTGCTTCACGCGACTATCCTCTCTCCTTACACCAGGCTTGCAGCCAGCAATTATTTCCCGTTTTGTATCAATAAACTCCTTCGAAGAATAACGGTTAATTATTATCCCCTGAGCATGGTGCGCCTGGGTTCTTACTAGTATTGTCCGGCCGAATCACTGACCTTGTCTCTCCACGTCCTAGAGTGACATGGAGACGCTGGACGAGAAGGTCAATGGTGCTCCCCCAATGGACATCGACGAACCGGTATCTGTCAGAGATCGTGCGTAATTGACCCTTTGGTTCACTCATTATCTCTTCATTATCGGCTTCACAGATGAGGCCTTTGCCGCCAAACATATGCCAGATTTGGGTCACGATGTTAAAGAATTCAAAGTGTTTACATGGAAACTTACTGGCTGGAAGAAGCTCGAAAAGAAGCTCACCGGTCCTGAGTTTGACTGCGGTGGACATCGCTGGTGAGCGCCTGCCTCATATTTTTTGGTGTATCCTATCTTCACCTTTGGAATCGTCAAGGCGCATATTACTCTTCCCTTTTGGCAACTCAAATGCCCCTCCGAACGACACGGTTTCCGTCTACCTCGATTATGCTGATCCTAAACGAGCCCAGAGGGTTGGCACGCATGCGCCCAGTTTGCCCTAGTTATCTCCAACCCCCACGACCCTACCATATACACTGTCAGCCGTACGTGTTTTGATTAGTATCAAGAAGCATAATTTGATTTCGCGATTGGCCCAATTCCAGACGCACATCACCGCTTCATCGCTGAAGAATGTGACTGGGGCTTCACCCGATTCAGCGAGCTACGCAAGCTATTCACCATTCAAGAAAGCCACAGTAGACCAACGATCGAGGAAGAATGTGCCGACGTCTCTGTGTTTGTCCGTGTGCTTGAAGACCCAACGGGTGTACTATGGCACAATTTTGTCAAGTAGAATCTTCTTAACTCATCAGCCCGACGAGTTTTGACGTCGTTTCGCAGCTATGATTCAAAGAAGGAGACCGGCTACGTTGGGCTGAAAAATCAAGGTGCAACGTGCTACATGAACTCACTTCTCCAATCCTTGTTCTGCACACGATATTTCCGCAAGGTGATACTCCTGATGCTTCACCGGTCGCGTAATGCCAACTTAGTTGCTCTAGGCTGTCTATGAGATTCCTACTGAAGAAGAACGCCCAACTGAGAGTGTCGCTCTAGCTCTTCAGCGTGTCTTTTACCATCTCCAGACGTCAGACCAACCAGTTGGTGTGTTTCTCATCCTAGGCTGTAATCTATAACGACATGTTCATTGTTGTCGCAGGCACTACCGAGTTGACAAAATCTTTCGGGTGGACTTCACTGGACTCGTTCTTGCAGCATGATGTGCAGGAATTCAATCGTGTCCTGCAGGATAAGCTCGAGTCAAAGATGAAGGTGTATATGCTCGTGTCTTTGACGGATTCGATTGCTGACATTCAAGTAGGATACGAAGGCGGAGGGTGCCATCGCCAAGCTTTTTGTTGGAAAAATGAAAAGTTACATCAAGTGTGTCAATGTTGATTTCGAGTCTTCGCGAATTGAGGAGTTCAATGGTAATTTTTGTCACTATGGTGGATCCCAGCACTCATTGACGCGTTCGCAGATCTGCAACTTAATGTCAAAGGAATGAAGAATCTTTACGAGTCGTTTCGAGACTATGTTGCGGTTGAGACGCTTGATGGAGAGAACAAGTATCAAGCAGAAGGATATGGCCTCCAAGACGCGAAAAAGGGAATAATTTTTCAGTCTTTCCCTCCCGTTCTTCACCTCCAACTCAAGCGCTTCGAGTATGATGTTCAGCGGGATGCTATGGTCAAGGTGTGCCCCTCAGTCCAAGTCGGTAGAATTGAAGCTGATTCCTGATTCACAGATCAACGATCGGCATGAATTTCCCTTTGAGATTGATCTCAGCGAGTTTTTAGACGAGTCGGCCGATAGATCACAACCATGGATCTATAAATTACATGGCGTGCTTGTTCACTCTGGGGATCTCCATGGCGGGCACTACTTCGCTTGTATCAAACCTGATGCTTCTAGTCGGTGGCTCAAGTTTGATGATGACCGGGTCACACCTGTGACTGACCGCGAGGTGCTCGAGGAGAACTTTGGGGGTGAGGTTCTCAACGGTGTTCCACCTACATTGCAGCGGAACCAAGTCCGCTCAATGAAGAGGTTCTCCAATGCGTACATGTTGGTTTACATCCGGGAGGCAGCCACGGAGGACGTGTTACCGCCATTTAAGGAAGAGGACACGCCTATTAGAAAGGCGCCTGGATGAGGAGCGTTTGCAGCTCGAAGCAAAACGCCGTGAACGTGAAGAACAACATCTTTTCCTCACAGCAAAGGTAAAGCTGCGTTACTATCACCGGAGGCATTTTATATCTTCGTTTGGATGTAGGTTATCACGGATGAGACCTTCTCTCATCATGAGGGCTTCGATCTCGCGAGTTTTGACGAGAAAAACTGGCCACCGTCGGAACTTCCGACATTCCGCGTACTTAAGACTGAGCCCTATAATGTCTTCAAGGCGCGAGTAGCCCAGCATTTCAACTTCCCCGAAAACCAGATTCGATTATGGGTGTTGGTCAACCGACAAAACAAGACTGTTCGCCCTGACACTCACATACCTGAAAACGAGCCCACTCTTAGTGTGTTATGCTATGCCCATGTATAACTATATTACTCACCCGGCATGCAGCGGTCGATGTCATTCGCAATAATATGGCTGCAAGGCAAACAGACCTCCGCCTATACCTAGACGTAATTCCAGATCCAAGCAAGGTACATCTCACCCTCTACGACTTTACCCTCTCACATACACTTTGTGTAGCCGGAGCTTCCTCAAGGAACTATCATGGTGTTTTTGAAGCATTTCGATACATCAAAGCAGACGCTTCATGGCATTGGCAAATGCTATGCTCAGCGGAATGCTAAGATTAGCGACCTCATCTCTACCATCAATGAGAGAATGCGATGGACACCAGGAACCCCCCTGAAACTTTATGAAGAGATAAAACCCGGAATGATTGAGCTCATGAAACTTAAGCTCACCTTCTCTCAGAGCGAAATTCAAGATGGTGACGTGATATGTTTCCAAGTGGACCTGTCAGAAAAGGAGTTCGTACTAAAAGTCGTCCTTTTGTGGTCCATCTAACATTGACTAGGATTCACGATCTCGAGATTCAAGGGCTTTACTCAAATCCCGTCCAGTTCTATGACTTCTTGCAAAACCGTGTGATGATTGTTTTCCGACCCAAGTCTGATTCTGATCCGGAAGCACCTGAGTTCAATCTCGTACTTAGCAAGAAGCAGACATACAATACGGTATTGATTCCCTGTTGTCCATCGCGGGCGTATACTCATCATCATATTACTCTATGCAGATGGCCGCCAAGGTTGCTGAATATCTTCGCCATGATCCTATAAAGCTGCGGTTCATAACAACACATGCGTCAAATGCCTCTCCAAAGGCAATTTTGAAGCGATCGCTAAACCAAAGCATCGCCGAGATCATCTCACCATCCTACACGAGTCCCTCTACGACTGTTATATTGTATGAGAAATTGGATGTCAGCATCGTCGAGCTTGAAACGAAGAGGAGCCTCAAAGTTGTCTGGACTGGCATTCACAACAGGGAAGAATCGACACATACGTTCCTCCTCCCAAAAACGAGCTTGGTACACGAGCTAGCGGACCATTTGTCCAAACAGGTGACAATGTCTTCTAATGGGCAGGGGTCCGGTAAGATCCGGGTGTTTGAGGTCTCGAAGGACGGTAAAACACAGAAGGAGTTCACTGGGACGGAGATGATAGGCAACATTCCCGACCCTGTAGAGTTATACGCCGAGGTAAGAAGCTAGCGGTGTTTGCGCTTTTGGTTGCTCAATCTCGGCTTGTAGGAAATCCCTTTGGAGGAGCATTATGCAGACGAAGCCGACAAGTTGATCAGCGTGTTCCATTTCTCAAAAGAGGTCCAGCGAACACACGGCGTTCCGTTCAAATTTGTTGTCAAACCGGTACGTTTTCGACTTTTGAGAAGAGAAAACAATGAGTTGAGCTCGAAACTAGGGCGAACGGTTCGCAGATACGAAGAAGCGCCTACAAGCTCGGATTGGAGCGTCAGACAAGGATTTCGCGCGGTTCCGATTCGCGCTAATCCAGGCGGTGACTTTCAAACAGCCATCATATATTGAGGATGGTGAGTTCCTTATGCCTTTGTCGCTTTGTTGAGATCGCTCAACCGCAGTAGACGACAACATCTATGAGCACAAGTTTGCACCAGAAGATGTACTAGGACTGGACCATGTGGACAAATCCGGGAAGACGCGGACTGGAGCAGGAGAGAAAGCGATTGTGATTCGCGGTTGAGAGGACTGTGCTGTGCTATTCCCTCTGCTCTGCTTTTATCAGCGCCCATTACTTTTTGACATTGTGTTTTGACTTCGTGGTCTTCATCATCCTCGCTATAACACACCGTATAGCGTCTTTCGACGCCAGTATGAAGATTATGACTTGGATAGCTGCACAAAACAGGGAGGTGCACACAAATACTGTAGAATAGGAACTATTTTCGCTTCTTCGACCTTTTCGCGGACTGGATAATAAGCAATTGAGCACCTTACGAGTGATTGATGTGAAATTAGAGTAGTGCTTACTCTCGGTGTACGTGGACTTGCTTCGCCCTCACTGGAGATGCCGTCTGCGCCAGCGCTCGGTGTGGGCGGTGCGAGGGAATCTGAAGATTTTGGTGACGTGGAGGGCTTTGGTACGGTGGGACCAGCAGGCGTGGATGCAGGGGTAGCGGACTTTTGATCACCAGGCGTCCTCTTACCGTACTTCACCTCTGGAAACCGGTCAACAACACAGAAAGCACGGGTCAAAGAAATGGGGTGAATACCATTTCGTACACGCTCCAGGGTTATCTGCTCTACTATTGCTCTTGTCTTCTCATTTGCAAGCATCTCACTGGCGGTCTGAAAGAGCACTTGCCCCCAACCCTCAACAAACGAATTAGCCTCGGCATGCACCTCGACAATTTCCGCCTCAAGTTCCTTCTCTGCAGCAAGGAGACTGTTCCATAAATCATCGCCGATGGAACCCTTTTGCAGTAGATTCTGGAGGGCTGGTTTGTCCTCGCGTATACGAAGGATTCGCTGGACATCCGCGATGGCGCGCCGAACGAGCGCGGCTTTCAATAGAGCATCAGAAGCGGGGGGGTCGGTACGCTGAAGGAGGGTGACATAAGTGTCCCGCTCGTGGTGTCTTGGGAAGTAAGGCTCGATTTGCGTGCCTGATGAATGTACGTGACATGAGCAGACGCATACGGGAGAGGAAGGGAGCCGCATACTGGCATTGCGCTTCCTGTAGAAATGACCAAAAACAAAAAGGCCACCGAATAGGACGAAAACATAGAAGACTGGGACGAGCACGGAGGCCATGGCTTGTAAACTTGAAAGTCTTGGTGCCACGCGTGGCACCAATGGACGTGTTCTGTTTAGGACTGTTTATGCCCGGCACGGGTGAGCTACTCGATTTAATTAAGGCGAGCCACTGTGCGATACTTGAACAATGTTCCGTTGCACTGTTTCTCGCTTTGCCTCTTCGAATACTCGTATTGTTGCACAGAGGTTTGCCTCTACAAAAGTGCGCTCTTGCATTTAACCGCATATATCCACTTTTGGTCTTATTCGCGTCACAGACTTTGAAAGAGACACTTCAAGAGGTCATTCCTGCGAAGCAGGAACAACTTAAACAATTAGTGTGGTTATTCTCGTCTGGACCCTGCGCGCATTCATCAATTCTGTAGAAAGTAGGGCACTCGCAGACAGTCATTGGTGATGTCAAAGTCGAGAACATTATCGGTGGCATGCGTGGATTGAAATCCATGTTATGGGAGTCATCTGTCCTTGACCCGAACGAGGTGCGTCTGTTCAACTTATTCAGTTATCTCGCTAAATTTGTACTCAGGGAATTCGTTTCCATGGCCTAAGCATCCCCGATTGTCAGAAGCAGCTTCCTGCAGCACCAGGTGGCAAGGAAATAATTGCCGAGAGTATGTTTTGGCTACTTCTTACGGGTAAGGTTCCCACCGAAGCGGAAACGCGCCAGCTTTCGCGCGAATTGGCGGAGAAAGGAGACCTCCCTACCTACGTTGAGAAACTCATCGACGGGTAGGAGTCTCTTTCGACTCTTCCCCGTCCGCTCAAAACTCCGACCACGGATAGACTTTCTCCCTCAATGCATCCGATGACGCAGCTTGGCATTGGTGTCGCCGCACTCAACCATGATAGCGTATTCCAAAAGGCATATGAGACGGGGATAAAGAAGTCCGATTACTGGACGTACACTCTGGAAGACTGTCTAACGCTCATAGCGCGTCTCCCAACCCTCGCGGCTCGCATTTATAGGAATGTGTACAGAAGTGGTGCTGCTGCGCCCCCCATCAGCAAGGATCTCGACCTTGTCGGAAATTATACAGCACTCATGGGTTATGGCCCGAACAAGGATCTGACGGAATACCTTCGGTTGTACATCTCCATTCATGGCGATCATGAAGGCGGAAATGCCTCTGCGCACACTGCACGTAAGTCTCCGTTGTATGCGTATTTCTCCGTCTCATTGGTCACCCGTAGATCTCGTGGGTTCGACATTAGCAGACCCTTATCTTGCATACTCTGCAGCGCTCTTTGCCCTGGCTGGGCCATTGCATGGGTGAGCCTTTGCTTTGCCTTATACACGTTGGGCATACCTTTGAGTCTTGCATCCGTAGCTTAGCCAACCAGGAAGTCTTACGATGGCAATTAGCAATGCAAAAAGAGCTCGGCGATAATATTACCCATCAAGACATCAAGGATTATCTCTGGAAAACCTTGAAGAACGGCCAAGTCGTACCTGGGTTGGTCGCAGATTTTCCTCCGTGGTTCTCTCTAGTGAACCATTCTCAGCTATGGCCATGGTGTCTTGCGAAAGTCGGATCCTCGCTTTATCGCGCTCCAGGAGTTCTGCAATAACCGGCCAGGGTTACTCGCGAGCCCTACAATACAGCTTGTGAAAAAGGTTTGGGTACCTACTAACTCGCACCGTGATCGCCGCTGACTTTGACTGTCGTTTAGACTTACGAAGTGGCACCCGGAGTCTTAACCGAGCACGGAAAGGTTAGCAGAATAATAACATGAACAAGGCCTGTCCCCGGCTGACGGGCGGTCCAACAGACGAAGAATCCATGGCCTAATGTCGATGCTACTTCCGGTTCGTTCACTCGTGCAAAAGTCGCGTCACTGTTTTACCAAACCCAATGTTTCTCCTTAGGATGCGTGCTTTATCACTACGGCCTCACGGAGTTCAAGGTACTGTAGTAGTCCTTTCGTACGACGAACCTCTCGCTTACCATTTCCCTTCTTACTACAAGTACTACACCGTAATATTCGGTGTCTCTCGTGGTGCGTGTACCTACAGCCAACGCAAACCACATGATCACTGACGCTCGCGCGCGTAGCATTGGGTGCGCTGACGCAACTTGTCTGGGCTCGCGGTAGGTTGTGCCACCCCATCAAACTGGAAGTATCACACCCTCCAGGATATAATCAACAAAGGCGATCAATAGGACGTGCAAAGACAGCTAGAGCTTTATACAACTATTATATGACCAAAGAAAAGACATCTCTGCCTTATAAATATCGGTATACCCGAGGTATTCGTTACCGGTAGCTATCGAAGTACCACAAACCACCAAGGAATAACCACCAAAGAATAAGAAACGAACGATACAGACGAAGACCTCGCGTGGACTAATCACAACACATCAAACAGAAAATGATCCGTACAAAAAAAAAGGTCAGAGTAAGAGGTAGCAAGCAACAAAGGAAATGTGGAATAAATAATACTTAGTGGTGGCTCCAAAGAATGGAACCAGACACTAGAACCTTCGATTAGTCTGCTGAGTCTGCTGTGGCGGGGGTGCACGGTTCGCGACGCCCATGTTAGGTACACCTTGACGGGGCTGTCCGGGAGTAACTTGGCCCAGGTAACCTTGGGGGGGTTGGCCTTGCCCACGCGAGGTAGGGTAAGCTTGTGGGGCACGGTTCTGCTGCGGCGGGGTGCTCGCCTGTCCTGACAGTGGTCCACGCTGTGACATCTGCTGGGGACCAGGATCATGTAGAGAAACAGGGATCGGCCGGCCATTTGCACTGGGAGCGGAAGCAATAGGCGGGGCGGCCGCCAGCGACGAGGGATTCTTCTCCGCGGCTTTGATGATCTCATCGCTGTAGGACTACGTGAGCAGTTGGGAGAAACGTAAGAAGTTAGCTCACTCTAGAAGATTCAAGGCTGCGCAAAGAACAACCCATTCTACGCAGTCCTCATTGCCTTCCCCTAGTGTCTGCCAAACTGCCTTCTCTTCCGGACTTTTTCCCGAGATTGTAATGCGAGTGCCGCCCCCGTTGGAACCAGGAGGATTCTTCTGAATCTTGCCAAACTCAATGCGTTTCGGGGGTATATTATGGCCTGCGTAGGCAAAGTAAAACATGCTCCAAAAGGCGGCGTTTGGATTTGGCTTGGAAATTTGGAAAAGTGGAAGGTCTGGTGAATCGGGGGATGGAAGAGAGAGCTTGTAGATTGGGGAAATTACACCGGTATTGGTGATAGACCACTTAAGGTTGCGAGAGGCCTCGCAACGTACGACGCGTGAAGAACCGCCCCCAAGACCGCCGTGCCCAGGATCTGAGGCGGAACCCTTGACCGCGGGGTTATTAGCGCGTGGGGGGAAAAGCTTGGCAACGCAAAGGTCGCCTTGTGGAGAAGGAGTCAAAAGGTAGTTTTCCGCATTCTACAAACAAAACATTAGCCTGACGACACGATAGCATGCCAAGAAAACGCACGAAATTCGTGTGGAGATAGGAGTAGAGGATATTGGAGGATTGACCTAGGATAGTAGAAGAGATGGATAAAAAGTCATAGGTGAGTAGATGAGGGGAACGCTACCATGGGGGGTGACGATGAGCGTCGGGAGATGGTTGGGTATTGGGGGATGTGTTGGGGACGTGTAGACAGAGTAGATGGCCGCCATAATTAAAGAGTGTTCGCGCGGGTGGGGGGTTTGTGATTGTGCGTCACGGTCGTGTCACACATCACCCTCATCCATCGCATCGATATATTCGATTCGATTCATCAACACAGACATGAAAAACTTCAAGAAATCATTGGTACTTTCTTCTCTCCCTTCGTCTCCTCAGCTCATCTCTTTCACCAGCTACGTGGTAAAGACTCCAATTCTTCCAAAAACAAGCCCCCTCAACAGCCCTCTGCGCAATTCCCAACCACCGCCTCCTCATCCACATTACCCCTTCAACCCCCCACGTCTGGCCAAGCTCCCCTTCCAAACAGCTCCGGACACAATGGGAGCAACCACTCCCTTCCATCACAGCCAGCTTCTCAATCTTCCCGCTCGTCCGTTCAACCTGCTCCTCCCCAGGACCGTAGATTAGTGGTCGAGAGGGGAACTCCTGCACCGCCCATCGTTGTTGTCAGCCCAGATAACTCTGATCAGGCCTCGCGAAGTAGCGCTGGTTATGGCTCTCCAGAGCACGTGTCCATTGGCCTCGAACCAATGGGGTCTGTTACTCCCCCCCGAACAAGTCCTCTGAATCGTCTCCGGGGCCCAAAGGATACAATCCCGATTGTCGGTAAGCCCCCGAGAAAACAGAGGAGTAGTCGCTTCGTGGTCACAGAGAAAGTCGAGATTGAAAGACTCCCCCCCTTTTTGGGTTTGTTGTATCGCCTTCCTACCTCTGCAGTTGTCTCATCATCGTTCTAGAAATCCCCCCAAACGAGCGTCCCCAACTTTTCGTAAAAAAGTTACACCAGTGTCATGTCCTTTTTGACTTCAATGACGCTAGCTCCGAGCTGAAAGGCAAACAGATCAAGGCACAGACCCTGCACGAAATGCTAGAGTACATTACTACCCAGCGTGGTGTTATTTCGGAGAATATATACCCTGAGGTGGTCAAGATGGTGCGCTCTACTCTTCTTTTATTGATCTCACCGAGCTAAAACGGCACAAAGTTTGCTACCAATCTTTTCCGTTCCATACCCCCTCCCGTAAATCCCACAGGCGATGCGTTCGACCCAGAAGAAGACGAACCTGTACTCGAACTTGCCTGGCCTCACTTAAAGATCGTTTATGAATTCTTCCTCCGCTTCGTGGAGAGCCCAGATTTTAACACAAATCTAGCCAAACGCTACATTGATCAATCCTTCGTCTTAAATTTGCTCGAGCTTTTTGACTCGGAGGACCCTCGCGAGCGCGACTTCTTGAAGACTACCTTGCACAGGATATATGGCAAGTTTCTCAATCTCCGCGCACCCATCAGGCGTTCTATCAACAACGTGTTTTACCACTTCATCTACGAGTCCGAACGGCATAATGGCATCGCTGAACTCCTAGAGATTCTGGGATCTATTATCAACGGCTTCGCGTTGCCACTCAAAGACGAACACAAGACCTTTTTGATGCGCGTTCTTATCCCGCTTCACAAGGTCAAAAGTCTCTCGATGTATCATCCGCAACTCGCATACTGTGTGGTTCAGTTTCTGGAGAAGGACGGCTGCCTGGCAGAAGAGGTCGTGCTTGGTCTCCTCAAATACTGGCCAAAAGTAAATTCACCCAAGGAGGTGATGTTCTTGAGCGAAGTGGAGGAAATCCTGGACGTGATCGACCCTACTGAGTTTCAGAAGATCCAGGTGCCTTTGTTCCAGCAGCTTGCGCGGTGCATCAACAGTCAGCATTTCCAAGTGGCGGAACGCGCTCTTTACTATTGGAATAACGAGTATATCGTCAACTTGATGAGTGACAACATGTCAGTAATCCTTCCGATCGTGTTTCCCGCTTTGTATCAAAATTCAAAATCACATTGGAACCGGTGCGCGCAGTTCTGGTCGCATCCTCGGGTTTAGCTAAACAAAGTTTTCCAGTACGATACATGGCATGGTGTATAATGCTCTCAAGCTTTTTATGGAACTCAACCCTGATCTATTTGACGAAACGCTGCAGCAGTATAAGCAGCGGAAAATCGAGTGCGTTGCCTGCGGAATCTCATTAAAACTATACTTAAACACACCCCGTAGCGAGCGACAACACGCTGTGGAACGATATGAGGGCTGGAAGAAAATTCGGGCAAGAGCTGTTCAGAATGCCAACGGCCACCTGCCCGAGGGCTTTGCCGAAGATGAGCCACAGCCCCCTCCGCCACCGCCGCCCGATGATGGTGACATCGTGGATTTGGCGATGGATCTCAATGCCGTGTCGATTGATGGTGAGGTACCACACGAGCTAGACGACAGTGGAATTGAGCGGGTGCCTACTGCGGACCCTGGGCTAGATGTGAGTGGAAGGATCTAGAAGAGTGTCGTTTGCTCTGTATGCTAATAACAGCCGATGCAGCGCCCCCTGCCCGAAGTTGGAACTAGCTTAGAACAGACGACGCTGGGAGGTGCACATGTACGCAGGAGAAGTGTATTGCCAGGCAAGTGAAAGAAAAGCGTACAGAGGAAGAAGCACTAACGGGCCAGCAGTGGACCCTACCGTGCTACGAGATTTGCAAGCACACCGTAGTTTAGAAGACGGACTTGTGCCACGGGGAGGATAGAGGAAGGGTGTATTGGGGGCTATTGAGGGATGCTTTTCTTTGTACACTATTCGCGCTTGCGCTCTCCGGATCTGGACTGGATTCAACCAATTTCACTAAAGTGGAAAGCACAGCTTAGCTAAGCGCATGAGACGCTTGTGGAAACGTAAAGAAGACTCTGGAATGCCATCGAAAATAAGTTATCTCCTATAAAAAGTCAGAATTGCGTCACCCGGCCCTATCGACCCTCCTTATTCTTCTACTACGACAATGACCTCCAAAGCTGTTGGCATCGATCTTGGTACGACCTACTCGTGAGCTTTCTGTCCTCCCCTCTCTCGGTGCTCGCCTTCTTACTCACCTCTCGCATGCAGTTGCGTCGGTGTTTGGCAAAACGATCGCGTTGAAATCATCGCGAACGACCAGGGTAACCGCACCACTCCATCGTATGTCTCTTTCTCGGAGAGCGAGCGCTTGATTGGCGATGCCGCCAAGAATCAAGTTGCAATGAACCCCCACAACACGTACGTCCTGAATCGCTCAATCTTATCACAACCTCGTCTTATCTCATTTCATCCATGTTAGTGTCTTCGATGCCAAGCGTCTCATCGGCCGCAAATACGATGATCAAGAGGTCCAGGCCGATATCAAGCACTTCTCCTTCAAGGTTTTCAACAAGACCGGGAAGCCTTACATTCGTGTCCAGTACCGTGGCGAGGAGAAGGAATTTGTGAGAGGCAAATTTAACCGGAAATACCAGCCATTGGAGCTAATCCCCGTCCTTGTATAGTCACCCGAGGAAATCTCGTCCATGGTTCTCTTAAAGATGAAGGAGACCGCAGAGTCTTACCTTGGTGGCACTGTTATAAATGCAGTTGTCACCGTCCCCGCCTACTTTAACGACTCGCAGCGTCAAGCCACAAAGGATGCCGGTGCAATTTCTGGACTCAATGTCCTTCGTATCATCAATGAGCCTACCGCCGCCGCTATCGCGTACGGTCTGGATAAGAAGGTTTCCGGCGAGAGGAACGTTCTTATTTTCGACTTGGGTGGAGGAACTTTCGATGTGTCTCTCCTGACTATCGAGGAGGGTATCTTCGAGGTTAAGGCAACCGCTGGTGACACCCATCTTGGCGGAGAAGACTTCGACAATCGTCTCGTCAACCACTTCGTCCAAGAGTTCAAGCGTAAGTTCAAGAAAGACTTGTCGTCGAATCCTCGTGCCCTTCGTCGCCTCCGCACTGCGTGTGAGCGTGCTAAGCGTACACTCTCCTCCGCCACCAACACTACCATTGAGATCGACTCTCTCTTTGAGGGTATCGACTTCTACACTTCCATCACCCGGGCGCGCTTCGAGGAGCTTTGCCAGGACTTATTCCGTAGTACCTTGGAGCCCGTTGAGAAAGTTCTTCGAGACTCGAAGATTGACAAAGCTAACGTACATGAGATCGTCCTGGTCGGTGGTTCCACTCGCATTCCCCGTATTGTCAAACTTGTGTCCGACTTCTTCAACGGCAAGGAGCCAAACAAAAGTATTAACCCGGATGAGGCCGTCGCGTACGGTGCAGCTGTCCAGGCCGCTATCCTTACTGGTGACACCTCCGAGAAAACACAGGATCTCTTGCTTCTTGACGTCGCCCCTCTGTCTCTTGGGTACGTTCCCTCGATTATGTGTTTTCCTTTGACCAGCTAACCGTCACCTCAGTATCGAAACGGCTGGTGGTGTCATGACTGCGCTCATCAAGCGCAACACGACTGTCCCGACCAAGAAATCAGAAATTTTCTCCACGTACTCCGACAACCAACCGGGTGTGCTCATCCAGGTGTACGAGGGCGAACGTGCACGGACAAAAGACAACAATCTGCTCGGCAAATTCGAGCTCTCTGGTATTCCCCCAGCTCCTCGCGGTGTTCCTCAAGTAGAGGTTACCTTTGATATGGATGCGAATGGCATTTTGAACGTCTCGGCGGCCGACAAAACAACTGGTAAATCGAGTCGTATTACGATCACCAATGACAAAGGACGTTTGTCCAAGGAGGAGATCGAACGGATGGTTAACGATGCTGAGAAATACAAGGGTATGTAGTACCCTTCTCACTCTTAGAGGATCTTTGTTGACATGTCAATATAGCTGAGGATGAGGCTGCCGCTGCTCGCATTACCGCAAAGAATGGCCTCGAGTCGTATTCGTATAACTTGCGCAACTCTTTGACCGATGACAAGCTCGCTGGCAAATTTGATGCGGCGGATAAGTCGAAGTTGGAGAGCGCTGTCAACGATGCCATCTCCTGGCTTGACGCTTCACAAGAAGCTTCGATCGAAGAATACCAGGAGAAGCAGAAGGAACTCGAAGCAATTGCGAATCCAATCATGCAGAAATTGTACGCTCAGGCAGGTGCAGGTGCAGGTGGAACAGAAGGTTTCCCCGGTGGCGGCTTCCCAGGTGGCGCTCCGGGAGGTGCACCAGGAGGTTTCCCCGGCGCTGGTGGCGAGGACGGGCCTAGTGTTGAGGAGGTTGATTAAAGTTGACTCTGCATCTCGGTGGTTGTATTCATAATTAGTTTGGACTTGCTATCATCAAAAGTAATGACACTGGTGTAAGGTAGCTCCTACATATGTCTAGAATCTCATACATCATCACATTTTCCTTGCTTCACTTTTGCCTCTGATATCGAACCGTGAGAAGTTTCATGGACGCGATTTGATCACATGATTATCCACATCCACGATCTCAATCCCAGCATTCCTTTCTATTCCGCTGCGACACCCCACCCACCAAGATCTTCCAATGGCCAGTTTTTCCCAACATACCGTCGTATTTATGCTTGACAATCAGACGTTCGACACATAGGGTAAACCCGTACGAGAGGGCTCCATGTCACCACAGCGTCCCCTGTTCAATGCGAGTTTAACGTTCGTATGACTACGGGTCCGAGTCAATAGCAAGCGTCCTCACGTCAAACTCAGCCTGACTGATTTTTCCCTTCTTCAACTTCTTCGCCAGCCTTTCCTCCTCAGCCAACGATGCCCAGTCGTCCAAAGCCTCGGCTGAATCAACGGTTTTCTCTTCGCTGTCAGCTCGCGTCCTTTTGAGCGCTGTATGCACCGAATCTTTACGCTCTTCACCCGGCCGTGACGACGCCATCCATGCCTTCTTCCTTGTCTTTTGCACATGTCTCTTCTCTCTTGCGTCCTTCTTACTAAGTTGCTTGCTCCATGAGACGTGGTCCTTTTTACTATTTGACATAAGTCGCTTCGAGTCGTTGGACGACTGGACCTCTGCGGCAGCGGCAGGTTTCAAGCGTTTCGATTCCTGAGCTTTATCAGCGTAAGAGTATTTACCCCACTGTATAGGGAACAATTAATACAAAGTAGTGGGTTCGGGTGCTGTGAATTCCGATCTCACCTCAATGTCGGCGTCATGCCATTGTGACGAGTCTATGCTCTTCAATTCTGGCATTCGAGGAAGACGTAGAAGTCCATAGCTCTCAGCAATTCCAACAAAGTCAAGACTTTTCAATCGGAATATGTAAGAGGCTTCGTGTTTACTATAAGCCCGAATGAAGGAGACAAAAGCCTTCGTTGCCTACATTTTGAAAATTAAACGGAATATGCAAACAAGGATTAAAACAGCCTCGGAGACGAACCATATCGTGAAGTGCTCTATCTCGCAAGACATATTTCCGTATTATGGAAAGATAGGAAGATACTGCCTGGGCCTCGGGCTCATCGTTGGCCATAGCTGCTACGCCATGTTCGCCCAAGCGCCCATGGCTTTTTACGGGAATTTTGCGAACGGAAAGGAAATCTTGAGTGGTGAATATGTCAGAACACCGATATTACGACCTGATAGTGAATGCATCACCAAGATATTGATGTTCCTGGCCAGCCAGGAGAACCCACGCCCGACCTTGTTTTCCGGCACGCGCAGTACGACCGCATCGATGAGAAAACGCCTTGGTATCTGTAGGCGGATCGAACTGAAAAATTGCGTCCACACCAGGGATATCTAATCCTCGTGCTGCAACATCGGTAGCCAGGAGTAATGAAGGCGCCCCGGCAGTCGGAATCGAGTTTGCGAATGAATTAAGTGTCCGCGTTCGCGCGGAAGGAGGGAGATGACCGTGGAGTGAGAAAAGCTGGACGGTTTCTGGCAAAAACAATGGTAGAATCTACCAAACGCTGTGTATGGGGACAATGAACGTGAACGGCGTTAAAGAAATCACGCACCCTATAGAAGTAGTCAACGGAAGCGCTGGTCGCGAAATACAGTATGAATCGAGTAGATTGATGTTCTTGAGACTCGTGTAGAATGACCCGTGTAAGTTGGACCAACTTCTCCGACTGGTGACACATGAGACCGAATATCTTTAGACTACGACACCCGAATAAGGTAATCAGATCTCAATCAGTATACTGTAACGACGTACCCAGCAGGGATGCGACGCTCATGTATAACATCTCCCGCGTCAATAGGTATATCGCCAACGGCAGACAGGCGCTTAGATTGTACTCTGACAACGATACGAGCGGGGTTTCGCAAACCAGCTCTCACAAGCTCCGACATTGCGTCGGCGTCTGTCATCGTTGCACTAAATAAGCCAGTCCTCCTTTGCTTGGGTAGCCGGGATAAGATTCTTGTCAAACTCTGTTGAAAGCCTAGATCGAGTAATCTGAGATGTCGTGTCATCAAGTTGTTATACTGCGTGCCAGGAATGTGATGACCCACCGATCTGCTTCGTCAAGGACAAGCACCTCTAGCTCCTTTGCGCTGACAGAGGCCTTCCCTTTACCGAGTAGAAACTCTTCCACGCGACCAGGAGTACCGATTATGATGTCCGACCCTTGGGTGAGGAAGCGCTCCACATCTTGAGCTGGAGAGGATTGTACTGAAGATACGAGGAGAAGGGCTGGAGGAAGGCAGCCGTTCGGCGGGGTTTGTGGAGAACCGCCGTCTGCTTCAGGGTGCGTACTAGTCGGTTGGGACGAGAGGAAGACGGAAAAAACTGAATGTATCTGTGATGCTAACTCCCTAAACCACCTCGAATATTGAGCAAATCTGGAAGATGCAGTTGAGGGTCACCTTGTCGGACTAATGACCAAGGCACCAATTTCATTCCGCTTAAAAATCTTCTCTCTCCTGACGATTCGCTCGAGAATCGGTATCACAAACGACAAGGTCTTTCCTGAACCTGTCACGGCCTCTACCACGACATCCTTGTTCTGCATGAACAAAGGAATGGTAGAGGCCTGAACCGGTGTCATTTGCGTATGACCCATGGACCGGATCACGTCAAGGCTGATTAGGAGGACGTCAACTTCCTCAAAAAACACATAGAGACGACGTACACCCAATCCGTCAGTGGTGTAGGCAAGGAGGACCATGAGCCAGCATATGCAGGTGTAGCCATCAGGCAGAACAAGGGAGAGTCTGCCCGGCCCGGCCCGAGCATAATTGTCTCGTCGTCGCTCGTCGCTCGCCTTGGGTTCCGAGTCCTTGAGTTGGCATGGACTCTGGCGTCGAGGCCACTCAGTTCTCTAACGCTTTCTCGTTGCATCGTCATGGGCCCTCATCACCCACATCTACGTCCTCCCTTGACCACGTACACATGTCGGAGGCTTTATTCAAATCTGAGGACAATGGCGCGACCCTGGACTTCAGTCATATGCGCTTGACAGATGTGGGTGAGTATGGCGCAGAACAGCTAGCGACTATCGGACGTGAGGATTCGATGGAAGATGAGAGTTCTGTTCTGAGGTGTGCATTGCCTTTGTCTGCGTGTCATAACACCTCACAGATCTCGCTACCCTTGTCCGACTATCAGGATTACATTAGCCTCCAACCGTCTCGCGACCCTACCCATGGCATTTGCACTACTATCTCGCCTTCGTTACCTCAACGTAAAAAACAACTGTCTTGCCGTGTTTCCAGACGTTGTGAGCACATCAATTATTCGCATAGGATCTATCCAGCTACAACTGACACCGCATGTTACTAAGCTCACCGTGATGCCCTCACTTGAGATTTTGGACATTGGTCGTAATAAGATCAAAAGACTACCCACGCAGCCTGGTTCCCTGGTCAACCTTCGTGTACGGACGCTTGCTTGTGCTTGGCACCCCGAACGCGTGCCCTTACATCCTTCTGATCTTTCAGGTGTTCTCGTTTTACCGAAACAAAATCACCAGATTACCTCCTTATCTGGTAAAGTTCACCCACCTTTCCGTTCTTCGAGCAGAGCAAAACCCATGGGAATGGCCTCCCAAGAAGCTTATGGAGACGCAATCTCTCACGAAGGACTTCATCAAGACAATCCAACATTGGATTGATGATAATTCACCTTCAGAACATCGTAACTTGGCATCCGCATCCGACTCCACCTTGCGCGAGGAATCGGGCCTAGAGTCACGACGGTAAAGTTTGTTCTTACCGTAACGCAACCCATGTTCATGTATCGCAGAACTAATTTCGCAACGTCCGCGAGTCAAGAAAATGACTTCCATAACGCACCGATTCTCCATACTCGGTCCTCCTCGGTCTCGTCAACGACCTCGACTCAATTAGAGAACTCGATAGTTCAGCCGTCTGACCTGTCATATTCACAATCCATAGGAGCTTTTTCTCTCAGTGATCGGGTTTCGCCATCATCTCACTCATCGGACACATATCACCCCGTTCCCGACGATTCCATTGATTCATCCACTGACGACGATATGCTAAAGCCTATTTCTGATATTCTTGCTCACGTCCGCAACGCATCCTATGCCGGATCTAGTCGACCTTCCGCGCGAGCAAATCTTCTCTCGAAGAAGAGTCTGCCGGATCTAAGGCGGACCAGGTTTCTGCCAAGCCAGGAACCACCCACCAAGTCTCCAACCACCCCACTGTGGAATCCCCTTACCGTCAATCGGTCTGTTGATCAGTTCCTTTCTGTTCGACAAGACTCATCTGGCTCTCTTGAGAGTGCACCTATCACTTCCCGAACGGATCAGACTTTCCTCAACGGACACGCTACCTCTTCTCCCCTCACCCCGATTCTCCCGGCTCCTACAATGGATGGCGAACGGCATTCATATTTCCGCCGCTTTTCCGTATTGCAGTCGTCCATCATTTCCAAAACTATTCCCGAATCTCTCCTTTACCTTGTGGATGCCGCCCGCGGAATCTTGTTCGCAGTCTCGCAAATTTACCAAACACTTCACCACTATACAGTATATGCCATCGACGAACGGTTGGCGTCCGTACTGTTGAAAGTACTTGACCCTGCGAGCGGTTATATAACTCAGCTGATCAACGCGTTGGACCGCTTTGATTCGATGAGTCGCCGGGGGCTACCAACACCAGCGATCTGTCGGGGCGTAGTTGAAAGCTGTAAGGATAACCTGGCTATATTTGGTAAAGCCGTCGGGGTTCTTGCGCTTCAGTTGAAAGTGCTGGCCACTCAAGACGACGTTCGCTACACGAGACAGATGCTATTGGTACTCTACGGTGCCACGGCAGAAATTTCCAATGCATGGCAATCAATGATCCCCCATCTTGAGACTGTGGAGCCTCTTCTCCGAGATCACCGACCGCCACCGATAACAAAAGCACGTCCAGGTGGTCAAGCCTACCCCCATCCGCCGTCACTGAATATCATACCATCTCCCATTTCTCCCTTCTCCCTCATCCCTCCTCGTCCCGTTGTCGTACCTCCAGATAGCCCCGGACCTTCCGAGCGAACTCACATCGCTCGGCGGCATGCGGGATCCTTCAGCTCCAAGGACGTCGAAATTGGTCGATTCATGGCCTCTTCTGACGGACCTAAAATCGTGCAAAAAGGTGTCATGTCCCGGACTACTGCCGAGACCCCTCGTGTCGCTCGACGTCACCCCGTTCTACTACCTATACAGAGCGGCTTATCACCATCGATGACCCCCCGAAAGAGTTCACAATCTAATGATGCTCATTCAAGGCAGGGGTCCTTGTCTTCTTTAGAGTCATCGGTGACCCATTCGCCCTCCACCGTGGGACGACTACCGGTGGACGTCACAACTACTTTGGTGGACAAGGAGGCGATTGATGCCATGAACAAGGCGGTAGAGGCTGCACCACCTGTCTGGGCCATGATGGATAGCATCCTTGCCGATCTACCAGAAAATCGGGAAGACATCAAAGAGACACTTATCAAGGCCCAGAACGTGACACAACAGCTGAAAACGGACATCTCACTGCTGCAGGACGGCACAAATTTTGAAAGGAAATCTCTTCGGAACGATGCATACCTGTTTGTCAAGGTGAGTTTATTGACTGATGCCGTCACATTATCGGATCACTCAAGTCCCCTCCCAACCGGTGTATCAGCTGGTTGTCCACCTCTCAACTAACGTGAAGTCACATGTCGATTCTCACCCCTTGACTGCGGCCTTGCGGGCCAATATGGTCGAGCTTACCAACGCCACCGAAGCAT
>WNFQ01000232.1_pt1 | contig 35892 bp, 28 predicted proteins | sample 5400171 | NCBI WGS metagenome assembly WNFQ01 (sample SAMN13153356, study PRJNA577476) | soil metagenome | isolation source: 20 cm soil under Madrone tree | place: USA:California | collected 2016-06-14
GTCAGCTGAGATTTTGCGTTCTTCAGACAGGGTTAACTTCATCAAAGCCGGACGCGTAGGACGAAAACCCAGCTTGCGATAAAACCAGAAAGCTCCTGATTCGATCCCTTCTTCGTTCTCATGTCCGACCTGATACGGATCGATCGAGAAAACGGTGACAACGAACATTTGCCGCATCAGCCGCAAAACGCGAGCATACAGCCAGGCCGTCTCGCCTTCGCGAAAGGTATAGTAAAGATTAAAGCCGCTTTCCATTCGCTCAAAAATAGATAGGCCCTCGAAATAGCCGACCGGTACGCCGTTCTTGAAGATCAGAGCGGCATGATAGGCGCGCAGCGGAAGGCGGTTCTCTGCCGGCACTCCTATTACAAAAGCTTCGGTGCCACGTCCCAGGTCGGCCCTCAGCACGCGCCGCGGGTCTCCGAAAGTGAAACCATGCAACTCGCGGTAGCGCACGGCAGAAGTCTCCCGCGCCATCTCCAAAATCTTTTCACCCGAGAGCCGCGACAATTTTTCAACCGGGATTGGCGGCGAGTTCAGTTCGGCGGCGAGCGAAATCTCTCGACGCGCAATCAACGGCCGCTCATGGAAGAACATTTTCCGCCCGGGCAATTTCATTTCGGTGCGCGAGGCGCGAACGCCGAACTGCCAGCGCACATGTATCTTCAGCGAGTCGTACGCTTCAGCCTTTTCTTTCTCCGTAACCTCGAGCGACTTGAATCGCTCGATCAACCAGACGACTTCATTCGCGCGACCCTTCGCGGCGCGCAAATAATCACGATAAGCCACGTGCGCTTCGACCATGGCTTCTTCCTCCAGTAGAGGCAGAAAGCGCGGCATCTTCGCGCCGAATCGTTCTTCTTCTTCAAACCAGTCCCAATCAATCGAAAGTTGGGAGGGATAGTTTGCGGCCAGCCAACACACGATTGCGTAGCTGAAGTTGCTGGTCACGCTAGTCCCAGCGATGCCGGAAACTTCCGGATCGTCGAGCGGTGAAAGATCGGCGTCCGCTGCGCGAAGTTGAGAAACACGCTGCCCGAACGTCTTCAGGATTGCTTCGATTTGCCGCAGGACTTTCGCGCCGGGTGGATAAGCGCGGAAAAACAGTAAAGCCTCGTGAAAACGGATGAGTTCGGCGGCCTCGGTGAATTTGCAACGGTTCAGTGCGCGCAGCTTTTGTTCGAGACGCCGCGGCGGGACTCCGAAGCTCCGCTTTAGGTCTTCCAGTTCAGCCAGAAGACGAGTGCAATCAATCTTCATGACACGTTTAGAGGCGGGCTACCGCCCGCCTTCGGTGTTGCGTCTTCATTTTAGTTTAGATGGCGGACTTGTCCGCCATGAATCTGTCAGCCGGACAAGTCCGGCCTTTTAACGATCGAACCGGCGGGCAGTAGCCCGCCTCTAAACAATCTACACGATTCGAAACTTACAAATGCTTGCGGAAGAACGTGGCGATCTTCCACGCGTCGATCGCCTTCCAGGGCATCTCGGCGGTAGTGTAATGCCCGCACGGCAGCCATACCAGATCCAAATCAATTCCGTGCTCCTTCACTTCGGCAATTATCTGGCGCGTCAGGTCGATAGGAAAAGTCAGATCATATTTCGCCGCGATGAAACGCATCGGACGCCGCTTCATCTCGCGTAGGCGCGGAATGAAAGGCACTGGACTAATCGGTCTCCAGAATTCGCGCAGCTCGTCGACCGTCAAATCGGTTTGAATTCCGGCGCGCACGTGTTGAGTCGAAATTCCCTGCCAGACCACGTCGGCCACATAACCTGACACGTGATTAAAAACACCAACGTCGATTGCCGGGTCGTGGGCGAAGGCCAGAAACCCGATGCACGAGCCGATGCTGGTTCCCAGAATACCAACGCGTTCAAATCCCTCATCTTTCAGCCAACGCACCGCCGCGCGCGTATCCAAAACCGCCTGGCGCATCGATTGGATTGTGCGGCCAATGTTCGAACCGACCAGGTAATCAGCGCGTTCCAGTTCTGGCGGCCGCCGTTCTTCGTGATAGGGCAGAGTCAGACGCAGCGCAGTAATACCCAGACCATTGAAGATGCGGCAGGCTTCAACGTGACTGTCAGGTTGAGCGTTCCACTGCGGCAGGACCAGCACGGCCGCGCGCGGCTTGCGCTTGCGTTCACGGCGAGCCGGAAACAGCCGCGCGCGCGCAATATTATTTTCTGCTGAGGGTGTTTTGACGGCGCTCGTCCAGGTCAACTGATCGGCTTCCAGTTGCCAGTCTCTTATTTCCGGCAACGCATAGAAATGGTCGCTCTGTGCCATAGCCTGGGCGGTATGCTCACGAAAGACAGACCGCGGATCGGCGCCATTGACGTGATCGCTGATAAATTCCAGGCCCCACGCAAACGGTCGCACGACTCGATTACTATCTCGTCTTGTGTGCGCGATTTCGCGGGCGCGCATCCATCTTCCGAACAAATTGGCCTCCCGGGTCGGAAAATCTGCCGAAAGCTCTTGCAGATCTCCGGTCAGTCATCCTAAAGTTGTGCTCACAGTAAATCAAGCAAGGTCAGAATACCGATTGACTGTCCGATTCTGTACGGACGGAAAGCGTTGAGGAATCCGCTCCCCTGGCGCCCTCCAGAGCGAAACTGTCTGTGAACGTCGGGATTACATATGTGGCTCATAAAGAACAGGACTTCAATTTTGGCGCTGGCCCTGCTGGCATTGCTTGCAGTAAACGCCTGCCTGCCAAAGTCTCCGTCCGAGAGTGGCGGCGGCGTCAATGTCACGCTGTACGGGTTTTCCATCATGAAAGAGTCGCTTGAGAAGGCGATCTATCCGGCGTTTATAGCGAAGGCAAAAAGAGAGCATGGCCTAGACGTACGCTTTACTTCCTCGTTCGCCGGATCCGAAACCGTCACCAACCAGATTCTCCAGGGGGTGAAGGCGCAGATCGCCATTCTCTCCATCGAGCGCGACGCGCAACGCCTCAAAGACAAAGGCTTCGTCACCTCCGATTGGCACACTCTGCCGCAGAAAGGAATAGTTAACAAGACTCCCTTTGTCATTCTGGTGCGCAAGGGAAATCCGAAAGGCATTCATGACTTTTCAGACCTGGCTAAACCCGGCATCAAGTTAATTCACCCGGATCCAGTCAGTTCCGGCGGGGCGCAGTGGTCCATCCTGGCTATCTATGGTTCGGAGCTGGTGAAGTCAGACAAACAAACGGGTGGCGCTGATCACGCGCGCGCAGTCCAAATGCTCCAGGCTATCTGGCGCAACGTTATCTCGACTCCTGGTTCTGCGCGGGAAGCGCGCACCCAATTCGAAAGCGGATATGGTGATGCGCTGATTACTTATGAACTGGACGCGTTGCTGATGAAGGAAGGAAACGCCACGGTCGATGCCGAGATAATCATTCCTGAAGCTACAATTCTCAGCGAGCATCCCGCTGTCGTCATTGACCGCAACGTTTCGGTTGCGGACCGTCCGGTGATTGACGCATTCATGCAGTATCTCTGGAGCGAAGAGGCCCAGCGCGCTTTCGTCAAGTTCGATTTTCGCTCCGCTACCAGCGACGCGCTGACTCAGGAAAACAAGGAACTCGCAACCATCAAGTACCCGTTCACGGTCGACTATTTCGGTGGTTGGGACAAAGCTTATCCGGAAATTATCGAAGGCATATTCAGGGACACGGTGCAAAAGAGAAAATAGACAGCGATGAAGCTTACCCCTCTTCGGCATGTTCGTGGTTTCGACGTCGCCCGGCCTATTAGCATCGGGGTGATGGTAGGAATCATGCTGCCGCTGGTAATCCTGCCGCTGCTGTCCATCTTCGTCGTGGGTACCAGAAATGGTCTCAGTGGCTTCTGGGCAGCGCTGGTGGCCCCGGAAGCGGTATTTGCGTTGAAGCTTTCGATGGTGACCAGTTTCTGGGCCACGGTTTTTAATGTGGCCTTCGGTCTCTTCGCCGCGTACGTACTGTCGCGTTATAACTTCTGGGGACGCAACGCCGCGATCGTTACTATCTCGCTGCCCACCGCAATCCCAACGGCGGTCGCGGGTTTCGCTTTGCTGCTTCTTTGGGGACCACAGGGGACTCTGGGCCGTTTTCTGTTCCCTCAGGATCGTTCCCAACTGATGTTCACGGCTTATGCGATCATCCTGGCGAATATATTCGTCACTTTTCCGCTGGCTTTCGGAGTAATCAAACCGGTATTCGACACGATGAGCCGATCCCTGGAAGAAGCGTCGGCCACTATCGGCGCCACACGTTGGCAAACGTTCTGGCATGTGACCCTGCCGAGCCTGCGCGGGGCGATCGTTTCAGGAGCGCTTTTGACTTTCGCACGCGCCGTGGGCGAATTTGGATCGACCATTCTGGTTTCAGGAAATCTGGCGGGCAAGACACAGACTGCGCCGCTCTATATCTTTGCCAAGTTCAATTCCGGAGAGCCCGGCAGTCTGGAAGCGGCCAACGCCATCGCCATCGTGTTGGCTCTGCTTTCATTTGTCATATTCAGCGTGCTCTTTTTCGCGCGCGACTGGTTCGAATTTGAAACACAAGTATGATCGCAAGAATGGCATTAGCTCCTGACAGTGATCAGCTACACGTGTCCTGGGCTCCGGAGCGCGAACAGCGAGCCGGAGTTGCCGCGAGCGTGCAGAGCCTCAGCAAGCGTTTCAAGAAGTCGCGCGTACTCGAAGACGTCAGCTTCGATGTGGCGGAAGGCGAATCACTGGTTCTCCTCGGCGCCTCGGGCAGCGGCAAGACTACTATCCTGCGCATCATCGCGGGTCTTGAGTTACCGGACAGCGGCCGCGTCATTCTTCACGGAAAGGACGTAACCGATCTGCCGGCGCGCGAGCGTGGTGTGGGCGTGATCTTTCAGGCGTATGCGCTGTTTCCGCGCATGACAGTGGAGAAGAACATCGGTTTTGGCTTGAAGATTCGCCGCGTGAAACGCAAAGAAAGAAAGGAAACCGTCAATCGCCTGCTCGAGCTGGTGCAGCTGGAAGAACATCGTAAGAAGTATCCCTGGCAGCTTTCCGGCGGCCAGCAACAACGCGTGGCGATCGCGCGCACACTTGCCTACAAGCCGCAGGTACTACTGTTTGATGAACCGTTTGGCGCGCTCGATGCACAAACGCGGGTCAAGCTGCGACGCGAGATTCGGGCACTCCTAAGACAGGTCAAAGTGCCGTCGGTCTTCATCACACACGATCAGGAAGAAGCACTAGAGCTGGGCGATCGCATCGCGGTCCTCAATGACGGCCATCTGGAACAGATCGGCACCCCGGACGAAGTTTACAATCAACCGGCCACCGAATACGTCGCTACGTTTTTGGGCGCGGCGAACCTTCTGCTGGGCGTCGTGACCGAGCATTGTGTCGAGATCGGCAGCGCTCGTCTGCCGGCCGAAAAAGAGACGCGACGATTTCGTGAAGGCCAGTCAGTTAAACTGGTGTTTCGTCCTGAGGATGTCTGTGTCAGCCAGGACGCAAATTTACCGGAAGCATGCCGCCGGCTGGCCAACGGCGTGATCGAGGAAGTGAATTTTGTCGGCGCCTATGAGCGTCTCAACGTTCGTCTCGATCTTACGCACCGACCGCAACCTGAAAACGAAGCCCCACTTTATCAAGTGACTATTAACACGCCCGAAAGAATGACCGGCGTTCCTATTATGATTACGCGGCCCAAACCGGAAGCCAACGCCGTGAAGTATAAGGCCGGCGATCGTGTGGCTGTGGGTCTCACTTCTTTCAGCGTCCTGCCGAATTACACGCTCGCGAGACAACGGTAAAATCTATGAGATTCCCGCGATTTCTCCTTATACTCGGGGTACTTGTTTGCCCCACTCATGTAACAGCGCAGTCGCGCGTTCCGGAAACCGACAACCAAAGTTGGAATGATCTTCAAATCACGGTGCCGATGACTAAGAAAGTCGACTTCACGACTCAGATGACTCTGCGTCTTGGCGACAATGTAACTCAGACGGCGGATCAGCGTTGGGGAATCGGATTTGTTTTCAAGCTAAACAAATATCTCAACGTCGTTTCTTTTTACTTTCATCGGGAGGCGCGGCCTCCAAACGGGAGGCATGAGTCTGAAGATAGAGCAACACTCGGCGGTACCGTCCGGCTTCCGGCAGGCAAATTCACCATCTCTGATCGAAATTGGTTCGAACGACGCTGGCGCGAGCCGCAAGTCGACGCCTGGCGCTATCGAAATCGCTTGCAGGTCGAGCATCCATTCCAGATCAATAAGAAAAAATTTACCTGGTTTATTTCCGACGAAGTTTTCCATGATTGGAGCTTACACGTTTGGCCCCGTAATCGTCTTAGCGGCGGCGTAAGTCATCCCTTCAACAAGCACCTAACATTGGAGCTGTACTATACGCGTCAGAATGATAGCCATACTCGTCCGGGCGACCTCAATATTGTCTGGTCGACCTGGCGGGTTAAGCTGTAATGCAAATCGACAAAGGAAAACTCAAAACGATCGCGGGTGGGAGCGACACGATTGGGTACGGAATCGGTTCTCAGTAGGAGCAACTCATCCCTTTGTGAACCGTGAAATAGCGCGCGCAGGAATTGAAGCGGTTCCTACTTACACTTCATGAGTTTGGCTTCACTGCCATAAACCAGCGTAAAAATTCCTACCAGCTCTTTGGTGACGCTGTTTCTGACGCTTAGCTTCAGTCTCTTGCCGTTGACTTGACCTGCGAACCTGACAGGAGAGCCGTTTAGTTGTTCGTTTTGACGAACCGGTCCCCCGTGTTCCGGGATCTGCATTCCTGGAACATCGAACCGGCCTCGGCCATCGAGAGTGATCCTCTGGCTGATCGTTGCATGAGCACAATCATATTCGATCGCGGCGCCCTGCGCCGTAACCTCCATGCTAATGTGCTCTCCGCCCCAGAAACCCACCGGCAATCCCTTCTTTCGGACTTCGCCAATCGGTAGACTCACCATTGCATGCCCGCCTTTAGTCGGAATTTCCTTCGGATGATTTTTGTTCCAGGTTACCAGGGCGGGCAAGGTGTCGCCCCGGTCGGCGTGGCTGATGAAAAGAAAAGCACTGCCGGCAAGAAACAAGAAAACAACGATCATGACATTCCCAATGCGGTTCATAGCGGACCTTACCAATCTCATTCTGGCTTATCTTCTCTCTATACTCAAACGTTCGATAGAATGGAAAACGGCCAGCCGAAATAACTGGCAGGCCGTGTTCAAATCATGGAAGCCGGGGCTGAGTTCCTCGGTCGAGGGAATCCTTCAACTCCGAATGAATCATCTAGTTGTCCGGTCGGCGGCAATGTTCGAATATCCGGAGTCTCCTGCCGAATTGAACGCCCGCACGCGATAGCGATACCACGTCTTGGCAGCCAGCCCAGTGTTGGAAAAACTCGTCGTGTTCATTCCGACTTGAGCAATCTCCACAAAGTTTGTGCAGCCATTGCCCTGGCAGCGCTCGATCTTAAAACCGTCCTCGTTTCCGGAATTATCCGTCCACGTTAGATTAATTTGACTAGCTGAAACTGCCGTCGCCGTCAAATTACTCGGAGCAGCAGGAAGCGGAGTGGGCGTTGGCGTTGGAGTCGGCGTTGGCGTTGGCGTTGGCGTCGGTGTTGGCGTTGGCGTCGGTGTTGGCGTTGGTGTCGGTGTTGGCGTCGGTGATCCGCCGCAGCCTGGGAACTTGAACGAGCCGATGCGCGTGTGCCAATTGAAGCTACCATTCGCTGGTATGTATTCCTGGGTGTACCAGAACGTGCAGTCGTCCACGGGGTCGACGGTCAGATCGCTGTAATCTCCCCAACGACTGCTCGTGCCTGTTTGGCTGCCCGCGCCGGCAAAGAGCGTTGTTTCACCCTGGGTCAGCGTATTGAGCGGATCGTTAAAGAGCCGTCCAGCGTAGCGGATCTGCGGGTGGATCGATGCGCTCGAAGCACTGTAGCCGACCGCGAGATTTCCCTGTTGGTCCATTGCGGCGCTGCCCATCCAACGCCAGGTCGTGTCCGGCTGGTAGGTGCTCTCCTGGAATACCGCCACGGGTCCGCCAGTCACGTTGCGCAACTCGAACCAGCGCACGCCGGCCACCCCGCCGGAACTCACGGTGTAGTTCCCCACCAGGGCTTCGTGGTCGCCGAAATTGCGATAGGCCAGACGGAACATTAACCGGTCGCCAATGCCGTCCACCCTGTCAGCCACGCCAAGCTGCGGTACGCAACTGCGCGTGGTGGAGCACAGCAGCGAAAAGCCTGCGGCGGCGGGGCTGGAAAAAAGCGTAAAGGTCGAATTCGCCGGCGTGGCAAAGTCGACGTGGAAATGGAAGACCCGGTAGGCGCCGGTGCTGGGAAATTCCACGAACGATGCCGGAGCGCCAGCCGGTGGAAGAATCGAACCATCGAGATCACTGGGAAGGTAGACGTCTTCGCCGGGTCCACCGGTAATTCCCGTGCTGACAAAGGTGGCCGGGAGTCCGGCAAGCATCTTGGCTCGATCGAACGCGAAAGGCTGCGGGCCGAGGAACGCTGTGCCCGCCGAGTTGAATACGTTCATGCTCATGTAGTAAGCATCGGGCCATACACTCAGATGTGGATAGTCGAAGAAGTTGGAACCGAGGTGAAAGTCATAGCGATTAAAGCTGCCGGTGGCATCGCTCGTGGTTGAGACTGCAACGCATTCGTCTGTGGGCACGCCTGAGCCTGCGAACTGGGTGATGACCCAGCGGTTGGCAATTTGATCGTACAGCACGACTGGATCGCCATGACCACTGCTTTGGCAAACGCCGCCAAAGCCGCTCCAGAGCGTAGCGATGCCCGAAGGACCCAACAACGATGTGCCCGTTGTCTTGTCAAAGACCTGAAAGCCTTCATTAACTATTTGTACGTACTGGGTCGCGCCGACTTCGCCGTTAGTGTCGGGCGGTGCGCAGTTGCACGCAACACCAGGAAAGGCGACACCGTCAAAGTTAAGAAGGGGGCTGGGCATATTGGGCGCAAACAAACTCAAAAGGAGGCTATATCCCTGAGTGGCTGCGTCAGGAGTGTCCTGATGTTTGAGTGTGGCCGGTACCTTAGGATTTTCATTGGCTTCGCGCTCGACCTTCTTGCCTACTTTGTCTGGCTTCATTTCGCGGAGCGGCGGTGAGGTGTCGTTGTGAACCGAGGCGCCGACTATGACATTGCTCTTTTGATTCTGGCCAGAACTGGGTGGGAGCACAGGCGCCGCTAACGGACTCTTCTCGGCATGCGACGCTTTGGATCGCCCGGCTTCAATAATTCGGGGCAACAGCATTACCGCGGTGAGCAGCAAAGCTGCCGTAATTACTATCATCCATCGTTGTCGCGTTTTCATTTCATGTCCTCCAAATTCGTTGACTATCGGTTATGCGCCGGGAACCGAAGGTTGGAATGCCGATAATGCTTTCAAGGAAGAGTCTCCCTCGAACCGAAAATGTAAATTGTATCGAAAACTCGTAGGGGGCGACCGAGTCAAAGCAGTGAGTGGCGCGGAGTATAGCACCGCAAATATTTTTGGCAAGCAAATTCTTTGCAAGGCCTGCATTCCGTAAGGCGGCGAATCGTTTGAGACAGCAACAGCATCGTCTGAAAGACCGGTTCAACGTGAGCAGCTACCAAATGGGCAGGCAAGAACAGGAAGACCGGCTTGGCCAATACTCGATTAGCCATCGCAGGTCCAGTCATTGGTGTGGCTTGAGCAAAAAACGAAGAGGCCGCCCAAGCTCAAGACTTGGGCGGCCTCAGATTAAGAAAAGCCGATGGTTACTGACAACCAGCCAGCTTGAAGTTCGCGATCCGGGTGCTCCAGTTAAAAGTCCCGTTCGTCTTGAGGTACTCAGTGGTGTACCACATCGTGCAATCATCAACCGGATCGACGCTGAGGTTGCTGTAGTCACCCCAACGATTGAGTGTTGGCAATTGGGATCCACCACCATTGAATACTGAAGTTTCAGGGATATTCAGGGTGCCCAAAGGATCACTTGGCGCTCTGCCCGTAAAGCGGATTGAAGGAAACATACCGCTGCTCGAAACGCTATAACCGACGGCAATATTGCCAACCTTGTCCATCGCCGCACTGCCCATCCAACGATAGAGCGTGTCAGGAGCGTAGGTGCCTTGCTGATAAAGAACCGGGGTGCCCGTGGACATCGTGCCGCCCGTCGGATTGCGCAACTCGTACCACCGCACACCGCTACCGCCGCCAGCAGTTACTGAATGATTAACTAACAATGCCTCGTGACCGTCAGCAAAGTGTCGATAAGAGAGACGGTACATCAAACGATCAGCCAGCGAGTCGAGCTGCTGGCTGGTCCCGCTTTGAGGTATGCAGGCGCCACCGCCGCAGGCGGTCGTGAATGAGGCAACTGCGATCGTAGTCGGGCCCGTTAAGGCCGAACTTGAAGGCGTGGTCCAGTTTACTTTGAACTTCCAGAGTCGCAGCGAATTGCTGCCAAAGTTCAAGAGCAGATTTGGTGTGCCGGCGGGTGGCGCAATCGAACCATCGAGGTCAGACGGCAAGAGACCGCCGAAGGATGAGCTCAACTGAACACACTGTTGGGTAACAGCCCGCGCGGCAATGCCGAGAATCGCATCGCGATCAATCGCGCAAACCTGGGAACCGATAAAGCTGCGGCCATTCCTAAACATGTTGTAGGTGACGTAATAGCCGTCAGGCCAAACACCAAGCTTGGGATAGTCGTTAAAGTTTCTGCCGTAAGAAAACGAGTAACGATGGTAAGTTCCGGTTGCGTCCGAGGTATCCGACACTGCAATACACTGGGTGTACGGCTGAGAGGAAACCGCAAACTGGGTCATCACCCAGCGATTGGCGGCTTTGTCATACTGCGCAATTGGATCACCGTCATTAAACGATTGGCAAGGCCCGCCGAATCCACTCCAAAGCGTGTTGCCGGCTGCCGGACCGTAAATTCGCGAGCCGGTTGCTTTGTCATAGACTGCGAAATCTTCGTTTACCCACTGAACGTACTGCGTCGCACCGGCCGATCCATTCGTGTCCGGAGGCGCAGCGTTTGGGGTGTAACCACCGCCGACGCCCAGGCCATCAAACCCAAGGCCTGGCGTAATGATTACCGAGCTGGGCGCGATGCCCTTCGCAGCCAGCTGGTCTCTTTCGTTCCCGGTTGGAACAGCAAAGCGTTTGACTTCGTGGTCGGGATTAGTGCTGACATGTTTCTTAGGTGCAATTTCTCGTAACGGAGGAGATACGTCCTCATGATCTGGCCGAATGATCTCGGCACGCCGCTGTTCAGCAGTATCACTCTGCGCGAAAGACAAAAACGGCGAAGCCGCAATTGCGCACAGTGCTCCCGCGATTAGTAAGGCAAAAACTTTTTTCATCTTCCCTCCAGAATTGTATAGACGTTAAGAGTTTTGAGCATCGAGCAGCTACTGTCTTGCTCCGTAGGATGGAGAACTATACATGGTCTCGATGGTTATCGCAATGGTTCGTTCATAAAGCGCTATACCCCATGGTTACTATTATTTCTGACAGTAAACTGCCGGAATGTTGGTAGCGTTCATGTGACTTTGCGATTTGATCCCCACGTGAGGCTGGGAACTCGAAGATTCATTTCTTGAACCGGGCATTAACACAAAATCTTGAATTCAGCCTCAATTGTCCTGAAGCTCGGCGAATCTCAACGGCGCCGCTCCAGCCAGCGTCGTATCATTTGCGGCAGCAAAAGCATCGTCTGAAAGACTGATCCAGAGGCAAATCGGCGGGCAAAGCCGCGAAACAGCCGGCCGGCTTCCGGGTTGTACCCAAACCACCAGAGATCAGGAAGGAATCCGGCCCGGTTGATATGAATATGCCGCGCGCTGACCAACTCCAGTAATCCCGCGCGGCCGTGCGTACGGCCCAGGCCACTCTGCTTAACTCCGCCCCAGGGAGTTGACGCGATCCCGTGGGTGTAAAGAACTTCGTTAACCATTACGGTGCCGGCATCGATACGCTCAGCCAGACGCTTGCCACGCGCTATGCTGCCGGTCCAGACGCTGGCAGTGAGGCCATACACGCTGTCGTTCGCCAAGCGGACGGCCTCTTCGTCTGTCTTGAAGATCATGATGGGCAGCACCGGCCCGAAGGTTTCCTCGCGCATTACGTCCATGTCCTGGTTCACATTGATCAGTACGGTGGGTGGAAAGAAAGGCGCCGCGGTACCGGCGACTCGATCGCCACCGGTAAGCGCAGTCGCACCTTTATCAATCGCTTGGTCGACGTGTTTTTGCACCGCCAGTAATTGGCGCTCGCTCGTCATCGATCCCAAATCGGCAGTCGTTTCGGCGCCGACACTTTGGCGCAAACGTTTCGTTTCCGCGACTACCTCAGCGATAAACAACTCTGCGACGCTTTCATGAACGTAGCAGCGCTCGACGGACGCACAAGCTTGCCCTGAATTTGCAAAGGCGCCCCAGACAGCTCCCCGAGCTGCGTTGGGAATGTTCGCGTCATCCAGCACAATCATCGGATCCTTGCCGCCCAGCTCCAGCACCACCGGCGTCAAATATTTCGCCGCGGCTTCGGCCACGCGCTTGCCGGTGGCCACGCTGCCGGTGAACATGATCTTGTCGACGCCCGCACCCACCAACGCTGCGCCAGTCGAGCCATCGCCGGTAACGATCTGCAGGACTCCAACCGCCAGTCCGGCGCGTTTGAAAACGTCCTTAATCTTGAGCCCGGTTAGCGGCGTCAGCTCGCTGGGCTTAAGGACAACTGTATTGCCTGCCACGAGAGCCATGACTACTTCGTCAAGCGGCGTAGCCCAGGGAAAGTTCCAGGGCGAAACGATCCCGATCACGCCGAGCGGCTTGTAAATCTCATAGGACGACCGGCCCATCAACGCATACTGACCAACACTGATGCGTCTCGGTCGCAACATCTGCGCGCCTTTACGTGCGAAGTACTGCATCAGATCGAGCGTCGGCGCAAGCTCCATCGAGATCGCTTCAGCCACGGGCTTGCCGGTTTCGCGCGAGATTAGCTGTGCGATCTCTTCCATCTCCCGCAAAATGATCTTCCGCGCTTTCATAATCAAACGAGCGCGTTGCTGGAACGATTGTTCAGACCATTGACGTTGCGCCTCTCGGGCTCGTCCGACCGCCCGAGCAACATCTTCGGGCATCGTCTGGGGCGCACGGCCGATCTCTTCACCGGTGGTGGGATTACGAGAGATGAGTTCTGCTCCGGAGGATCTAGCGGTCATCGTTTGGGCCATCGCGGCGATTATCGCGCAGAATCAGGAGCAATGAAAGGAGAATCCTCTGCGTCCTCTGCGCGAACCTCTGCGTCCTCTGCGTTGAGAAACTCTTTCCTGGCCCGCGCCTTGTGAATTGGAACGCGAGCGATAGCCGCAGAGAACGCAGCGGTTCTGGCAGAGGAACGCAGAGTCGGCCGGTTTCCGCCGCGCACTTCTCTCGGCTACAATACGACTGCCAATTTTCATTTTCGAGGAGATACGATGCTCAAACCGCAATTGACCGAGTTCATGCGCCGCATGGACCCAAATTCCATCGCCATTATTCCCGCTGCCCGCGAAGCTGTGCGCTCGCATGATACGAACTATCGTTATCGCCAAAACTCGGACTTCTTTTACCTAACTGGTTTCGAAGAGCCGGACGCGATCGCCATCATCGCTCCATCAGCCGAAAAGAAGTTTACCCTGTTTGTGCGGCCGCGCGATCCGGAGCGCGAAATATGGGATGGCTACCGGGCCGGGGTCGAAGGCGCAGTGCGCGACTACCAGGCTGACGAGGCCTTCCAGATCAGCGAGTTCGATGAAAAATTGGCCGCGATTCTCGATGGGCCCACAAGCCTCTACTACGCCTTTGGCAATGGCAGTCCCGAGATTGATACAAAGATCATTCGCCAACTTGGCCTGATGCGCGAGACGAATCGCAAACCGCTTGAACCACCCGCAAAGATCATCGATCCCACCACGATCATTCATGAGATGCGCGTGCTCAAGAGCGATGCGGAAGTCGAGATTATGCAACGCGCTGCTGACATCGCCGCCGAGGCCCACGTCGAAGCGATGAAAGCCGTGCGCGCGGGCATGAGAGAATACGAAGTCGAAGCTCTGATTGAAGCGGTCTTTCGCCGCCACGGCTCGGCCGGCCCGTCTTATACTTCGATCATCGGCTCAGGCGCGAACGCCACCGTTTTGCACTACATCACCAACATGGGCACGCTTAAGGACGGCGATCTGCTGCTGGTGGATGCCGGCGCCGAATATAAAGGGTACGCTTCAGACATTACGCGGACGTTTCCCATCAACGGCAAGTTCACTCAGGCCCAACGCGACATCTACGACCTGGTGCTGGAGACGCAAGTGTCCTGCATTGATATGGTTCGTCCGGGCGTGCGGCTCGAGGATCTGAAGACGCATTCAGTCGAGATGTTGACTCAAGGAATGGTGCGTCTGGGTTTGCTGAAGGGCGATCCGAAGAAACTGATCGAAGAAAAGAAGTACCTGCAGTTCTACATGCATAACCTCGGCCATTACCTCGGCATCGACGTACACGACGCGGGCCGCTACTACTTCAACGGCGAATCACGCGCGGCGGAAGCCGGCATGGTCATGACTATCGAGCCGGGTCTTTACATCTCGCCTGACACGTCGCGAATTCCTGAAGGATTCAACCAGGACGTGCCGGAAAAATACCTCGGCATCGGCGTGCGGATCGAGGACGATGTGCTGGTGACTGAGAACGGCGCGCGCGTGCTTACTCATAAAGTGCCAAAGGATCCGGGAGAGATTGAAGTGTTGATGGCAAAGTAGATGCTGCGATGAAGGAAACGTTCGCAGTGTTAAATCAGATGGTTGCGGACGGCGCGATTGAAAACTACGCCTTAGCGGGCGCGGTGGGCGCGATGTTTTATGTCGAACCTTTTTCTACGCAAGATATAGATGTATTAGTTGTCACTCCCGAGCTCGAAGGAAAACTGATAGCCGAGTTGCCGGGCTGGAAATATCTAAGTTCTCGCGGATATAGTGAGATTAGGGGTGAGGGGATCGTAGTTGAAGGCTGGCCAGTGCAATTTCTTCCTGTCACTAGTCCTCTTGAGCGCGAAGCTTATCTCAACGCCCAGGATCAATATCTGGACGGCGTGCCTGTGCGAGTCGTTCAGCCAGAACATTTGATCGCAATGATGTTGAAGCTGGGAAGATTAAAGGATTTCGCTCGTATTCAAATGTTCTGTTCGCAGGACGCCATCAATTCCGAGGTACTGGAAGACATACTGCAGAGACATGGCCTGAACGGTAAATGGAATGAATTTCGAGATCGCTTTCTTTCATGAAAAAATATCCAAACGTCGCTGAGCTTTATCAGCGCAAAGAAGCACATCGCAAGAATGAAGCCAAGCGGCCGATTTCTGAGAAGATGGTTATCGCTTCGCGATTGCGGGAAGTTCAGGAGAAATTGGCCCCTATTCGCGCCGCTAACAAGGCAAAGCGATCTCAACGCAAGGTAAACATCCCGGTCAGGCCAAATCAAGACTAGCTTGAAAACTCCAGCGTCTTAGCACTTTCGATCAATTTGTGTTTGCGCGCTAACTCAAAATAAAGTTCCAGACCCTTCATCATTTTCTCGTCCATCTGAAACGCAATGTTCCCAGTCAGGTAATCCTTAATCTCGGCGGGTGAGAGGGCGGCCTGGTCCTCGTAGCCGGCCGCGATCTCATCCAGGTGTGTCAATCCTTCGTCGCGAACGGCTTTGAGATCGATGGCGAGAATTCTCTCCACCTGGCTGGTTGCGCCCATCCACATCGCAAACACGAATCCCAGGCCAGTGAACTCGTGCCACAGTGTGGCCAGATCAAACACGCGAAACTTATCGCGGGGAATCTTCATGGCCGGATCGCCGATGATGAGCGCGGCGTCGTTGTGCTCAAGCATCGTTCGGAGGTCAGGCGGAGCAACTTGCCATTCCGGTTCAAAGCCGAGAAACTCGCGAAAAATGATCTTCACGAGCGCAACTGAAGTCCGCGATGAATTGTCGAGTGCGACGCGCTTAATCTTCTTCAGGTTATTCTGCTTGCTGGCAATCACCACACTGCGCACAGAGTCTCGCGAGCCGACACAAACGTCTGGAACGATCACGACGTCCGGAATGCGTTGATATTCGATCACGGGTACCAGCGCGGCGTCGACCTCACCGGTGCGCAGCATCTCGGCACAGCGCGAGGGAGCTTTATGGGTGAACAGTTCTACGGTGTTCTGTCTTGAGCCGCAGAGGAAACTCCAAATCAGTGGGGCGGTGTTGAGATAGCTCGACGCCGCAATTCGAGTAAAACGATCATTAGAACTCTTCGTCATCGGGTCGAATAAATCCTACCGCAAACTCAACGGGGACCGAAGGCGCGACAAGTACCGAACCGCTCGCGTTAGCGAGTGGGTGGCGTTCCGTGTCAGACCCGATTGCTACCGCAAGCGGTTACCTACCGGCTTTCCCCGGCATCGGTTTACGTCTATATTTGTCGGGCGAACCCTAACCACATAACATGGCAATCTACGACATTACAGTTCCTATTCATTCCGGAATGCCGGTTTACGAGGGCGACCCCGGCGTCGAAATCAAAGCCTGGTCCGCCCTGGCGAATGGCAACTCCGCGAATGTTTCTTCGCTATCCTTCGGCGCCCATACCGGCACACACGTCGACGCGCCGGCGCATTTTATCGAGGGAGCGCGCAAGATCGACGCGCTATCTCTGGAAACGTTAATTGGTCGGGCACGAGTGATCCGAGTGCCTGATGACATTATGGAAATCGGCCTGGACTTTCTGGCCAAATGCGATCTCGATCAAGTTAGACGCGTGTTGTTCCACACTCGCAATTCCAACTTTTGGAATGAGGGCTTTCGCAAAGACTTCACTCATCTTTCGCCCGAGGCAGCCGAGAAACTAGTCGGCCTCGGCGTGAAACTGGTGGGCACTGACTATCTTTCGATTGAAAAGTTTCACTCCGGCCATCATCGCACGCACCTGGCGCTGCTCTCGCAGAACGTGGTCATAGTTGAAGGACTTAACCTGAGCGAAGTTGAAGCCGGCGATTACGAATTGATTTGTCTACCTTTGAAGATTGCCGAGGGGGCCGGCGACGGCTCTCCGGCAAGAGCGGTGTTGAGAACTATGTAGGACATAGGGCCTATGAACAACGCTGAAACCAAACCCAAACCCGATCAACTGTATCGCGCACGTCTCTACAAGTTGGTTCGTCGAATTCCGCGCGGAAAGGTTATGACTTATGGACAGCTCGCAATCATTCTGGGCCAGGGCTACACGCCGCGGACCGTCGGATTCGTGATGCACGGAGCTGATGCCGATACGCCGTGGCATCGCGTCATCAACTCGCAAGGCCGTTGTTCGACCGGTGGCGTAGTCCTACCTGCCGACAAACAACAACGAATGCTGGAAGCCGAAGGAATCAAATTCACCGGCGGAAAATGTGACCTCGAGATTTTCCTCTGGCGTCCCCGTGTGAAAAAGATCGGAGAAGGGGAAACCGCGAAGGGACGCACTGCGTTATATCGACGTTAGTGTTAAGCGGCTTGTGAAAGATGAACCGTTTGAGGCGGAACTCCGAACTAATCGAAATAAAGGATTCAAAGATATGAACATCGATCCCCAGTCCCAGCGCGTGCCCTATGAGGTCAGTGCCCGGCGCTACTCAGTGTCACATCAAATGGCTACAACAGCATTTGAACTGCCAAACTATCGCATCACGCAGAACCTTGGCGTAGTGCGCGGCATCGTGGTGCGCTCGCGCAATGTCTTTGCCACGATCGGCGCGTCATTTCAGACGCTGGTAGGCGGCAACATAACTCTCTGGACCAACATGTGCGAAGAAACCAGGCGGGATGCATTCGAAATCATGATCCAACATGCTTCAGAAATCGGGGCCAACGCGATCATCGGCATGCGCTATGACACAACTGAGATCTCGACCGGTGTTACCGAAGTGATCGCCTATGGCACCGCGGTCATCGTCGAGCCGACGGATGCTGGTTACCGCTCATGAGCGAAAATGATTTGGATCCGACTCGCGTTGCGCGAGCCCGCAAAGCATTCGCGGCAGTGCCTTATGCCAGGTTACTCGGTCTCGAGCTGGGCGAAGTAGGCCGCGGAGTAGTGAGTATTCATCTGGACGTCCGCGACGATCTGAGACAGTACCAGGGTGTGGTTCATGGTGGAGCGGTTGCCTCACTGATCGATACGGCTGCGGCCTTCGCCCTCCTCACTCAACTCGATATCAACGAACGCGTAACGACCACCGATTTGACCGTTCATTATTTGCGGCCCGCCCACACCGGTCGCCTGACAGCGAGGGCGCGAATTATCCGCAGCGGGCGACGTTTGACGGTCCTTGCCGTCGAAGTCACCAATGATCAGGAGATCTTATTGGCGACCGCCGTGACCACTTATATAAAACTTCAATAAAATGACGGAAACGCACGAATTCTTCGCAGAAAAAACCCAAGAAATTCCGTGACAAGACACTCGTGAAAATGCGAAAATGGTCTTGGCTCGGTTCCCCAACCTTTTCACCCGCGCTTCCCAGCAAAACTGAAAGATGTATTCACTCTACGACGTACTTCTGGCGCAACATGCGCGTCAACTCACCCCCGTTAAGTGTGCCTATTCGACCATTGTCCAGTTGCATCGTTACTTTGAAGACGTTGTGCTGGAAAACAGCCTCAACGCGCTGGTGATTGAGAGCCTGCCCCTGTCGGGCAAGCGGCTGGCCCGGGAAAAGGCCCGCGTCCGCGATCTCGCGCGCGGCGAACGGCACGCTTTCTTTTTTGTCGACCGGGCCGATGAGCTCAACGAGCTGGTCACCGGTGTTGGTCCCCAGCTGGTGGTAGCTCCGGTGCTCCTGCCGCAATCGAAGATCAATCAGTTCAAAGAACATTTCGTTGTCATTGCCGATGCCCGCTTTTCGGCTTTGCTGGCGACCGTGCCCGGCCGGGCAGAGGCCGGACGTTTGGGTGGCGATGAGGTTTTCTGGACCTTTGAGCCGGACATTGTTTACTCGGCGCTCGAGTATCTGATGGCTCGGGTCAGTGCTCAGCATCCGTATCAGGCGGCAGAGTTCGAATCAGCCGTGCGCACTTCGATGCCTAAGGCTACCTCGTTGCAACTAACGGTCAGCGTTACCACCAAGCTGGCTCATTTGTTACAAGAGCAGGCCGGCCGGGAGATTGCCGTCAATCGAATTGCCACCGCCATTCGGGAATCGTTGGAGTTGGGTGTCATTCTGCAAAAGACCGTCGACGAGGTCGGAACCGCACTGAATGTCGCGAGCTGTGCTTTGCGGGTCGAAGGTGAAGCATCAGATCAAGCCTTGAATTATTTTTATTTTGCTGACAAGTCAGAAGACACAAACGCGAACCAGGAGAAGATCATCAACGATCTTGATCTGCACTGCGTGGATTTGGCTAAGCATCCAGAGGCTGTCATTCAGGATACGGATGACGAAACATACTCTGGAGAGGGAACGCTTCCCAGCGCTGTCGTACCGCTAATCTTCCATGAGCGCTTAATCGGCGCTTTGCAGATCACAGCTGCCGACCAAACGCGGCTCTGGTGCGAAAACGAAATTCTTTTATTGGGGACCGTCGCCAATCAGGCGGCAGTAGCCGTAAATCACGCGAGCCTGTTCGCCCAGATTCAGCAACAAGCTCTGACCGACGCCTTAACCGGGTGCTATAACCGCCGTTCTTTTGAGATGCAGTTCGACCGCGAGCTGTCGATGGCCAAACGGCAGCACCAGCCTTTGTCGCTGATCATGCTCGACCTCGATCGATTCAAGCAATTGAATGATTCGGCGGGTCACGACGCCGGCGACGGGGCCCTGCGAAAGTTGGCTGACTGTTTCAAGCAGGAACTGCGCGGAGTCGATTCGGCCGCCCGCTTTGGCGGGGACGAATTTGCGCTGATCCTGCCGCAGGCCTATCCGGACGGCGCGCAAATCATCGCAGAGCGGCTACGCGCGCAGATCGAAAGTATTCACATCCCAGGTTTTGGAAAGCTTAGCGCTTCGATGGGCATCGCGACTTTTCCCTCACATGGCGAGACTCGAACGGAACTCGTCGTGGCCGCGGACGCCGCCCTATATAGCGCGAAACGCTCAGGTAGAAATCGGGTTTGCGTTTTTGACCCGATCGGCGGCGATGGCAAATCGATCTTTTCTTCCGACGATCCATTGCTCGACATTCTCGATACGAACATGTGAAGCCCCCCTGATAATCCAGCGCTTTGCGGGCCTCATTGATCTCACCTAGAATCCCAGAGTCAGAACTTCATAACCAATCCTGCTAAACTCAGGCGTCAAGTTTTCACGCTTGCCATTAGTTTGGAGGTCGAGGGATTTCTGTCTCTGCCGCATGACTGATCTGCGCAAATTGCTTCGCTATTTTCGGCCATACAGAGTCTCGCTGGCGATCGCGATCACCTGCATCCTCTGCTATGTGCTCGTCAACCTCAGCATTCCTTTGATTGTCGGCAGGGCGATTGATGCCAATTGGACTGACGTAAACTGGGCCAGGCTGACAGTAGCGGCCCTCAAGGTTCTGGGTCTCAGCGCCGTGGGTGGTTTCTTTCTCTTCCTGCAACGCAGCATTATCAATCGCATCTCACGCCACATTGAATACGACCTGCGCCAGGATTTTTACCGCCGGCTGGTCGATCAGCCGCAATCTTTTTTTCAGGAGCATCGCACCGGCGACCTGATGGCCCGCGCGACAAACGATCTTTCCGCCGTGCGCCAACTTGTCGGCCCCATGATCATGTACTCGCTGCAAACCGCGTTTACGGTGATCGTGTTGGTGCCGCTGCTGTTCAGGATCAATTGGAAGTTGACGTTGCTCTTGTTCTTAACCATGCCGCTGGTTTCACTGACGGTAAAGGTCTTTGGCCAGCAGGTGCATATCCGGTTCGAGAAGATTCAGGATTTCTTTGCCCAGATCACCGCGCGCGCACAGGAAAACTTTACCGGCGTTCGCGTGGTCAGGGCTTATGCGCAGGAGGCTTCCGAGATTGGCGCCTTCAATCGGTTAAATTGGGAGTACGCACAGAAGAATCTCAGCCTCGTGCGCATCGACGCCATGATGCGGCCGTTGATGACGTTTCTGATTGGCATCGGGTTCGTGCTGATCATTTGGGCGGGCGTGCCTCTGGCCGTGCGCGGCGAGATCAGCGTTGGCCAGTTCACTGAATTCAACATGTATCTGCTGCGGTTGATTTGGCCACTGATCGCGATTGGCTATGTAGTTAATCTCTATCAACGCGGCACCGCGAGCTGGCAGCGAATGCAGGCGATCATGTCGATTAAGCCGGCGATCGCCGATGCGCCTGAGGTCAAAGTGCAACCGCCGCTCACCGGCCGCATAGAATTTCGGCAACTGACTTTTCGTTATCATTCGAACAGCGATCCGGTTTTGCGGGATATCGACCTGACCATCGAAGCCGGCCAGACGGTTGCCTTCGTCGGTCGCACCGGCAGCGGCAAATCGACGCTCGCGAACCTGATTCCCCGCGTCCTTGAAGCCGAGCCAAACAGTGTGTTTGTTGATGGCGTTGCGGTGGCCGATTATCCATTGGCGCAATTGCGCGCGGCCATCGGCTATGTACCGCAGGAGACCTTTCTCTTCAGTAACGCGCTGGACCGGAACATTGCCTTTGGTGCGGAACAGGCCGAGCGCGAAGAAATCGAGCAGGCCGCCGGCATCGCCGGCTTAACCGATGATGTGCGCGACTTTCCCGACGGGTTTGACACCCTCGTCGGTGAGCGCGGGATAACTCTTTCCGGCGGACAGAAACAGCGCACGGCGATTGCACGGGCGGTTCTGCGCGAGCCAAAGATCTTGATTCTCGATGATGCGTTTTCTTCGGTCGATACTTACACGGAAGAAAAGATCCTGGCCCAGCTTCGGCGTGTCATGCGCGAGCGCACCAGCATTATCATTTCGCATCGCATTTCGACTGTGCGACATGCGGATCTGATTTGCGTTCTGGATGAAGGCCGCATCATCGAACGCGGCACGCACGATGAACTGCTGGCCCGCGGCGGCGAATACAAGGACCTTTACGAGCGACAGTTGCTGGAAGAAGAGCTGGCGGCGACCTGAGAGTTGTCTCAAATTTGAAGTCTGAAATTTCAAAAGCATGTCTACCGCAGTCAAACAATTTCACGAAGAAGAAGCCATCGGCAAGACGTATGACTTCCAGATAGCGCGGCGGTTGTTGCGCTACCTGAGACCGTATCGGCGACTACTGGTCCCGGCACTAATTCTGACGCTGCTGCTGAATCTGCTCGGCATTCTCCAGCCAAAGTTTACTCAATACGCCATTGACTGGTACATCCTGCCGCGAAGAACACAGGGTATCACGCTCTTCGCGATGGTATATCTGGGCGCGCAGTTTGTCAGATTTGTTTTTTCTTATTTCCAGGTCGTGCTCTTGAACACCATCGGCCAGTACGTGATGTTCGACTTGCGCCGCGAACTCTATGACAAGCTGCAACATCAGGAGGTTGCTTACTTCGATCGTAATCCCGTGGGCCGCATTATGAGCCGATTGACAGCCGACGTAGACGCCCTGAACGAACTGTTTACATCCGGCGTTACCGATCTGCTCGGCGACCTGGTGATGATCGCGGGGATCATCGGCGTGATGCTCTGGATGGACGTGCGGTTGACGCTGGTTACGTTATTGACGGTGCCGATGCTTTTCGCCGCGACCACCTGGTTTCGCAAGGGCGCGCGCCGCGGATATGACATGGTCCGCACGCGCCTGGCCCGCATCTACGCTTTTCTGCAGGAGCATTTCTCAGGGGCGCAGACTGTGCAAATCTTCAATGCGGAAGCAAAGTCTTTGCTGCGCTTTGCCGATATCAACAACCAGCATCGCAACGCGAACATCGACACGATCTTCTACTACGCAGTCTTCTTTCCCCTGGTGGATTTCATCGGCGCGGTTGGGATCGCGCTCATTATCTGGTACGGCGGTTATCGCGTCATGAACCACGCGCTGAGTCTGGGCGCGCTGGTCGCGTTCATTCAATACTCGGGCTTTCTGTTTCAGCCGATCCGCGATATCTCAGACAAATACAACGTGTTGCAGGGCGCGGTCGTGGCTTCACATCGAATCTTCCAGGCGCTCGATCTTCCAATCGCGATTACGACTCCCGCCCACCCGCTTAAGACGGGTCGCGCAGAGGGTCGCATTGAATTCGAAAATGTCTGGTTCGCTTATAAAGACGAGGACTGGGTTTTGAAAGATGTTTCTTTTACCGTAAGCCCGGGACAATCCGTAGCGCTGGTCGGCCATACTGGTTCGGGCAAGACTACGATTACAAATCTGCTCATGCGCTTCTATGACGTGCAGAAAGGCCGCGTCCTGCTGGATGGCGTCGACGTGCGCGATTGGGAGTTGCAGTCGCTGCGAGAGAACTTCGCCGTCGTGCTCCAGGACATCTTTCTTTTCACGGGCACGGTTGAAAGCAACATCCGTCTGGGGCGCGAAGATATTTCCGACGAGCGCGTTCGCTGGGCAGCCACCGAAGTGTGCGCTGATAATTTCATTCAACGCTTGCCGCACGACTACAAATCCGAAGTGCGCGAGCGCGGCGCAGGATTATCGGTGGGTCAGAAACAGTTGATTTCGTTTGCGCGAGCGCTGGCCTTCGATCCCGCCCTGCTGATCCTGGATGAAGCAACCAGCTCAATCGACACGGAAACCGAACAGTTTATTCAGCTGGCAATCGATCGGGTAATGCGCAATCGCACGTCGCTCGTGGTCGCGCACCGGCTGTCGACGATTCAGCGGGCGGATAAAATCATCGTCCTGCATCACGGGGAGATTCGCGAGCAGGGCACGCATCAGGACCTGCTGGCCCTCCAGGGCTTGTATTGGAGACTCTATAAGTTGCAGTATTCCGATCCCGCGCGACCAGCGCCCGTCAAAGACGATGAAGAGGAAGAGCAACCAACGTATCGATTGCGAGCGCCGCGGGTGCAGTTCAGCGAATGAGATTGTCGACGTATTGAAGTCAGTACCACCTGCGTGAGCGGGTGGGTCAAGGACTCAACGTGCTGGGATGACGAACGGCCGTCACCCGCTGACGCAGATGATACTGACTTCATCCCGTCCGAAACATCTCGTGCCTCCGGCATGTAGGATAGAAGGAAAATGAGCACTGATAGCATCATCGAAGCCCTTTACGTCCCGACTGATTTGCCAGTTGCTGATCTGAAGAGCGCGGTATGGAGCAAGGCGCACCCAGTCACGATTGATCGTTACTGGTCGGGAGATCCAGCGCCCGCCGCCCGTCATTGCGAAGCCAGAATTCTCTGGTCGAGCAAAGCGCTGCACATTCGCTTCGTCTGTCATCAGGCCGAGCCGCTAATCGTCAGCGCAACGCCGCAAACCGCGAAGAAAACCATGGGGCTTTGGGATCGCGACGTGTGCGAGATTTTCATTGCCCCCGATCCGCACGTCATCGAACGATATTTCGAGTTTGAAGCCGCCCCGACGGGTGAATGGTTGGACGTGGCGATTCACTGGACGCCCGAGCAGCGCGAATCAGATTGGGAGTTTCAATCGCACATGACCACAGCCGCGCAGGTCGAGCGGGATCGAATAATTATTGGGATGCGCATTCCATGGAACCATTGGATTCATGGGCCGCAGAGCGGTGAGCGCTGGCGCACTAACTTGTTTCGCTGTGTGGGAACGGATCCTGGACGTGGCTATCTCGCGTGGCAGCCGACGCGCACAAAGGAAGCCGCCTTTCACGTGCCGCAGGTTTTCGGCTGGTTGATATTTAAGTAGCTGGGAGCTTGTCCGCCAGAGCGCGACGCGCTCAAGCCCTCCCTGACGGTCGGGCTACTGCCCCGCCGGGTCGGTGGCCGAATAAACTCAGAACTTTCCTTCGACGCCGCGCGCAATAAAACTCAAATAGCGCTGGCGGTCTTCCTCTTCGATATGCACGATGCGAACTCCAACCAGATAAACGCACCCAAGTTCAGCCTCATCCAAACGTTCATAACGTATCGGCGCAACGCGCATGTCTACGACCCCGCCGGGCAATTCGAGTCTCAGTTCCAACTCACTTCCTCCAGCGGCAAGATGATGGCCGTCGACGTGTATTTGCGGCACGTTCAGAGCCATGCCATTCATGCCGATGTCACGGGTGTGTCCTTTTAGGGGGCGGCCGCGCTGTGACAAGCCGTTGCCATTTGGCTTGCGGCAAACTGAAACCGAGAACAGTAAGCGCACCTGAAGTCTCGGCGACCGCCGTCGATCCTTAACATAGATCCGCATCCGGGAAACTACTGAACGGATTAGTTCTGGCATTGTTCAACCTCTTTCGAGCGGGAGGGCGGAGAAGACTTGGAATCGATTTGAGAGGGGAACGGCAAGAATGAACGCAAAGGGCGCTCGGGTTGTATTCTAACGGTTTGTCACTGATAAGGCCAACAAATTTTTACAAGCCTGAGCGTTCAAAGAGCCAACGGCAAAGGTACATGCACCGCTTCCTCGCCCGCTTTGATGGGGAAGCGGGAAAATTGACTTAAATAAAGGGCTTCTCTCGGAGTTTTCAGAAAAGCTCGCGTCTTGACGAGGTCGCAGAAGTCGGCAATTTAGCTCTTCAGAGTTAAATCAAAATACTGAAATTTCAAATTTGAGATCTGAAATCTGAAATTCCCGGTTTGCTGATTAATTTGGCGCGGAGACCGCCTTGCCGCCGTTGTCCAGACTCCTAATCGTGCCTGTCTGATCCATCCCGTACGAGAGCTTCCCGGTGTGACCATAACGCACGGGCTCGGCTCCAGCCAGATAAGTCTTTCCGTCCCGCCCAACCGTGACGCGAAAGTTGTAGCCGAGTTCCTTCGGATCACCGGCAGCTTTGGGAACCAGCCCGGCATTTATTAGCACCGCCAGGTTCCCGAAGACACCATTCTGTTGGGAATAGACGATCTGAACCGCGATCACGCGCTTGAGCAAGTCTTCGATGTCGCTGTGGTGTTGAGTGATTAGCGCATCGAGGAAGAACCTGCGACCAGCTTTCTTGACGATTGCCTGGTTGGCCTCGTCGCCGATGATCCAGGCCCCGCCTGATTTGATCAGAGTGACCGGTTGAGAAGTGTTCTGCGGAGTGCTGTCGCTGAGGGGAACCTTGACGAAAACCGTTGCGCTGTCACCGCTAATTTGCTCGCCCGAAATTTCGACTGGATCCGGGATCGCCGCAGCCTTCTCTTCAAAGTCCGGACGCAAGTCCTCCATCTCTTCCGCATTAAGGCCGTCGACGGCCGATCTGTAAATCGTCAAAGCCCAGGCTTCTTTGAAGCGATGATCGTGCATGGCTTTGTAGAATGCGCGCACCGTTTCTGAGGGCGTGCGCTGGGTCTGGGCGAGCGCAGCAGAAAGAGATCCAAAAAATGCTATTGCGAGTACTACTACTGAGAAAAAAGTCGATTGACCGCGAAACCGAATTTGAAACATGGGCTGTCTTTCCTTTTAGCTAACAAAATATGAGGCGCGCTGCGGTGTTGGCTGGCAAGCGCGCCTCGAACTTCATGGAACTCAGATTCCGCAATCAGGAAAAACGTTTGACTGAGCCAGCGGCTTAGCCAGTTTTTCCCGCGCTCTTCGAGCGAAGAATTACTTCGCGTCCTACCAGATACAACAGGAGCATTAGGATAAGAAACGGTATCATCGATAACAAGTCCGAGTTGCCGCCGGAGAACATTGGGTTCCTGGCAGTCGCCCAGTCTTCGACGGTCTTGTTGAAGTTTACCAATCCCTGCCTCGGCACACCCTGCAGGATTGCGATTACAATTGCCGCCAACGCGCCGCCGGCAATATAACCTGAGGCCATCAGAACGCCGGGGCTCTTATCGGTTTCAGCTACCAGCTGATCCTCAGTAAGCTTCTTGTGTTTCAGCTTATTCCGCAAATATTTATCGACACCCCAGCGAATCATGCCACCGATAAAGATCGGGCTCGAAGACGACAGCGGTAGATAAACGCCGACCGCGAACGCGAGCGAAGGAATGCCGCTCATCTCGAGCACGATCGCGATCATCACACCCAGCAATACCAAACCCCAGGGCAACTGGCGATTCAGGATGCCCTTGATGATGTAAGACATCAGGGTCGCCTTGGGCGCGTCATACTTGGTCACCTGCGATCCGTCCGGCCGCGTCTTGTGGATGCCGTTGATACCAGGATCGGCAAGATAGACCGGCACGCCCTGGTCGCTAACGAGATAACGCCCGGCCGGACCGCCCTCGGTCTCCGTCTTATGGAAAGGCCGGTAGAGGGACGGATCCTGATTAGCCTGGGGCCCTTTGAGTTTTTCCGGTTGACCGGCTTGCGCCGGATCAACTCTTAGCGTGGCCGGAAAATTTTCCTGGACTTTGTAAACGACATTTCCGCTGCCGTCGACGAGGTACTCGCCAGGATCCAATCCCGCCGCCGCCGGCGCGGCCGCGTCATTTTTCAGGATTCGATAATTGCCGGGAGTCAAAGGCTTGATCTGATCGGTGAAGGCTGGTAAAGAACTCACCTTCGCTGGATCCACCTTTACGCTTTTGGTTGCCGCTTCAAAGCTCAGCCGCGGCACGTAAACAGTGGCCGAATCATTCAGCACCAGCAGGATTGGCCCCAGGATGATTGCCGAAGCAAACGCGCCAATCAGAATCGCGATCTGCTGATACTTGGGCGTAGAGCCCACCAAAAATCCCGTCTTCAGATCCTGTGAAGTAGTTCCGCCATTTGAAGAAGCGATACAGACAATTCCGCCAATGGATAGCGCCGTGACATAGTAGTTGGGCCCGGTCCAGCCTCTCAGCAGAAATATCAAACACGTGAGGAGCAAAGTCGCGACAGTCATGCCCGAAATTGGATTTGAAGAAGACCCTATCTCTCCGGTGAGACGCGACGAGACGGTAACGAAGAGAAAGCCAAAGGCTATAATCAGGATCGCCCCGATGATATTCCACTGCAGGTTCAGTTGCGGGAAAGCCATAATCATCGCGATGAGGGCCAGGATTCCGCCGATCACGAGTTTCATGGAAAGGTCTTGATCCGTTCGAGGTGAGTTGGCTGCGGCGCCCTGACCGCCACGGAGATCAGCAAGCCCTCCCTTGAGTCCGTGCCAGATGGTTGGCAGCGATCGAAACAGACTAATAATTCCACCCGCCGCCACGGCGCCGGCACCGATGTACAAAATGTAAGCGCCACGGATTTGCGACGGACCCATCTCGCTGATGGGTACGGTGCCCGGCGCCAGCGCCGTGGTCATTCCCGATCCAAAAAACTTGATTGCGGGGATCAGAACCAGATAAGCGAGCACGCCGCCGGCGCACATGATCGAAGCTATCCGCGGGCCGATAATGTAGCCAACGCCCAATAGAGCGGGAGAAATCTCAGCCGAGATTGAGCCGGCCTTGAAGGGCGCGCCAAAGACTTTTTCAGGTGTGTCCTTCCAACTCTTCAATCCAGTCATCAGGACCTGATAGAGAAAGCCGACGCCCAATCCGGCGAAGATGGTTTTCGCTCCAGTACTCTCAGCTTCGTCCACCGCTCCCGCGTGCTGAGATGATCCCGTGGCCGCGGCCTGTCGCGACTCGTCCGAAGAACCGGCTTTCAAAACTTCCGCGCAGGCCGTCCCTTCCGGATACTTCAAGTAACCGTGCTGGGCCACGATGAGCGCGCGCCGCAGCGGAATCATCATCAGGATGCCCAGCAGTCCGCCCAACAGCGCGACCAGCATCACCCGCGTGACTTCCAGATCCAATCCCAGGATCATGATCGCCGGCATGGTCACGCCGACACCGAAAGCGATCGACTCTCCCGCCGAGCCCGCCGTCTGCACAATATTGTTCTCGAGGATGGTGGCGTCGCGAAGACCAAGTTTCGAAAGCAGCCGGAACAAAGTGATCGAGATCACTGCTACCGGAATCGAAGCGCTCACCGTCAGTCCAACTTTCAAGACCAGGTAAAGTGACGAAGCACCAAACACCATGCCGAGAAACGTGCCCATGATCAGCGGCAGCAGCGTGAGTTCGCGCAAGCTCACATTAGCCGGAATGTACGGTCGAAAATTCTCGAGATATGGATTGTCCGGCTTAAATCCTACGCGGTCCGGATACTCGACCGCGGCTGCGGCCTCGACAGGGTCTATGCGTTCGCTAGACATCAGTTACTGACCTCCGACTAGTTTGGCAAAACGGGGAGAATTGTAGGGGTGTGACGAACGGTACTTTACACGTGGGCCCTATGCCAGAGCAAGCAGAAGAAGGTGGCAGTACGCGGGGCAGTAGCCCGACCGTGAGGGAGGGCGTGAAACTTAAGAACGCGTGGACTGACGGCTTTCAAGAGCGCGGTGAAAGTAAGAAATGTAAAAGCGGAGGCTCGATCATTCGAGTCTCCGCCCTGGTTTGTATCACGCCCTCCCTGACGGTCGGGCTACTGCCCCGGACGCTTATTGCTTCCCGCCCGTCGCCTTATTGCTGGCTGCGTCGGGCTTGGGCGCGTTATAAATTTCGCGGGCCTTCACCACATAGGCCTTGTCATCGTATTGGCCATCGCCATCGACGTCGACCTTGACGACGATCTTGTGCGACTTGCCGTCATGAACATCTTCAGGCTTGAAGCCCAGACTGTACTGGCTGCGCAGCATGGCGTTGATCGAGCCGAGCACGGCGGGTAACTCGCCTTCGAAAGTGACGGGAAAGAAAGTGCCGCCGCTCTCTTTGGCGAAGGTCTTCATCGTGTTGTCGGCCTGCAGAAAGGTCATTCGATCAATTGGAATTCCGCGGATACTCGAGCCTCTGCCCGGATCCATGTTGTCACCAAATTTCTTCACGAACATTTGCCCAGTGCCCACGATGTAGATGGGAATGCCGGCGTTCTGGACGATCTTGCGGGCCTGATCCATGTTGATTTTGCTGAAAGTGTCAAGACCTGAAGAGACCAGCAGGACTGCGCGACGGCGTCCACCCGGCACGGCCACCATTCCGGCATACTCGGCCGTGGACTCCTTTGAATCTTCCAGCACCACTGAATCGGCGCGACCACCGACCAGCGTCAGTTTAAGAGCATCGAACAAATTGCTTTCGCTGAATGCGGGACTGTTACGCAGCAATAAACTAATGACTAGTTGCAGGCGTTGCGGGTTGTTTGTGAAATCAGTTAAAGGCGTCGGCCGCATGTCATAGGCAATAATCGAAACATAATCCTGGGGAGTAATGAATTTCGAAATGAACATCGCCGTCGGCCGAATCACTTCATTCTGCCCGCGTTCCATGCCGTTACTTCCATAATAGCCAAGCGTCTCAGCAAGCTTGCTGTACTCCACTACCAGCGTAATAGTGATCGGCGCTTCCGGAGTCGCAAAGTTCGTAATCTCCTTCTTCACGCCGTCGACGAAGATCGCGAAGTTCTCCTTTTTGAGACTCATCGCCGGCTGGCCGGTCTTCTTGTTGTAAACAACGGCGTCGACGTTTACCAGGTTGGTAGTAACGCTGACCTTCTCAGCATCCTGCGGCTTGCCGAGGAGCTCGGGCGGCAGCGGCTCTTGCTTCTGCTCGTCAGTTTGCTCAGTTGGACGTTTGTTCTTCTTTTGATCGGACGATGGCGGTTGGCGACGCGCCTGGCCCAAGACAGAGACACTCGGGACGGCGCCGAACGAAAACGCGATACCGACGATCAGAACTCGGCGGCAAAAACCAATGCTTTTCATAATGACGATCCTTTACTGAAATTCAGAGTTCAAGCTTTAGCTTGTTTATCGATGCGGGCAACCTGAAGGTTGAACTCTTACTGAAGGTTGAACTCTTAACTTTCTCTCCGACCGAGGCAGGCCGAAATCAACTGGCAGCGACTATATGGCGCTCGCAGAAGCGCGGTCAAGCTGTTGGGTGACGGCCTGGCAGTTCTGATGCGGGGCTGTGCGGAGGAGTTTCCCGGCTATTTAGAGTGCGGTGGCAAGCGTAGCGCGACACCGCTTTGGATATGAGTTCTCGTAGGATGCCCGCAGATCCAAAGCGCCGTCGCCGCTTCGCTCTGCCGGCGCACTCCACAAAACTATCGCGGGTTTGCGGCCTCGGCCTCGATGACCACCTCGAACAGCCCTGAATTGTCACTCAGGTTACCTTCATTCACGCCCAGAAACAGGACGCCGTCACGTTGCGCAACAAAATCCCGGCTGCGGCCCACAAATATGAAGTCGTCGTTGTCATCGCCGATGACTGCGATCAAGCCGCCGGTCGGCTGGTTACGCATCAGTTTGTCGCGATCAGGAATGTTCGGCAGACCATCGGGAGTGGCCATGCGGCTGCTGCCCAGGTTCACTCTCCCCGAGGCTGTAATGCGCAAACGCTGGCCCCGTCGCACAACCAGACCCGTGTTGCTCCAGCCATTACTCGTATTGTCGGCCCGCACCTTTACATTGATTTGGAAGAAGGTCGGAGGGGCCGCCTGATTGTTTGAAGTCGGCGGAGTATAAGTCGGTTGGTTGTTTGCAGGCTGGGTGTTTGCCGGCGGCTGATAGACCGGTTGATTGTTGTTTGTGGTGTCATTGCTCGGACCGGCGGAGTTGTTCGTATTGCCGATCGAGTCAAACTCGATCGAATCGACGTCTTCCATATACACGGTGATTTGGCTCTTGCGCCCGCGCGAGCCGCCGCCCACCACAATCGTGAATTGTTCGTTCTTGAAACTGACGATTTGACCGCGAATGACACTGCCGTCCTTGAGGCGAATGGTGTCGGCCAATACCGTCAGGCTGGCGCCCACCGCCAGGGCGACAACCAGCAGGGAACGAAAGAAGAACTTTTTCATGATGACCTCCAACCGGAAAGCGATAAATTTGATTGACTGCTCAGCAGGCACGTCTGCGCGCTGCCTTCAGGAGAGTAATGTGAGCTACAACGCTGACCCATTTCTTCAGAGCGCAAGTCTATCACAATCACGTGGTGGCCGTGGCCTGAGCAAGGGGCAGTAGCCCGACCGTAAGGGAGGGCGTGACACTATCGAGGAACCACGAAGGACCATAGGCCTTCCTATTGATTTCTCTACGCAGATCGTTTAGAAGTTAGCCCGCCGATGAATCTGCTCAGTTCCCACCTGGTTAACGCCCTTCCTGACGGTCGGGCTACTGCCCCGATCAGGATCGTCTGCGTGGCGGTGCTGATAGTTCTCTTCGTCGCATCACCGGCGATTTCGCAAAGCCATCCGATAAGCGTGAAGTCAGTCACGACTAAGTTAGCGGCGCGAAGAAGCGTGTCTAAATCTGAGCGCAAAAGGACCGGCAATGCTCCGGCCCCCAATCTCGCCAAAGAACCAACTCTATACGTCGTCGGTTACGCCCACCTTGATACCGAATGGCGGTGGGAGTATCCCCAGGTCATTCAGGAGTACCTGACCAAGACCATGCGCAACAACTTTGGGCTCTTTGAAAAGTATCCGCACTACATCTTCAATTTCACTGGGGCAAATCGATATCGCCTGATGAAAGAGTATTACCCTGCGGACTTCGAGCGCTTGAGACATTACGTGGCCCTCGGGCGCTGGTTTCCGGCCGGATCGTCGATGGAAGAAGGCGACGTCAACTCGCCCAATGCCGAATCGATCATTCGCCAGATACTCTATGGCAATAATTGGTTTCGGAAAGAATTTGGAACGGCCAGCGACGAATACATGCTGCCCGATTGTTTCGGCTTCCCGGCATCGCTGCCGAGTATTCTGGCTCATTCGGGTATCAAAGGTTTTTCGACGCAAAAACTTTCCTCCGGGTGGCAACCGGCGCCACACGTCGGCGGACCGGATTCACCCGAGAAGACTCCGGTGGGCATTCCTTTCAACGTGGGCATCTGGGAAGGTCCCGACGGCAAGACGATCATTGCCGCGTTGAATCCGCTCAGCTATGGCAGCCAGGTGACGTATGATCTCAGCAAGACTCCGCCACCTCCGCCCGGCCCTGATCCAAGTTTGAGCGCGCAACAGAATCAGACCCGATCGAGAGGACAGGAAGATTGGGTTAAGCGAATTCAAACAAACGGGAATCTGACGGGGATCTTTACCGACTATCATTACGTGGGCACCGGCGACGTGGGCGGCTCGCCGAATGAAAGCTCAGTGCGTTTGATGGAGGCGATTACCTCGAAGAGCAAGACGACCTTGCCGCCGCTGTTTCAGTTCGGGCCGCCGAGATCGACCCCATCCGGCCCGCTCGTCTCTGTCGGAGATGGTCCGGTCAAAGTTGTCTGGTCCAAAGCCGATCAGATGTTTCGGGACATAGCGAGCTGCTGCTCCACTGATCGTCTGCCGCGCTACAAGGGCGACCTCGAACTGATCAACCACTCGGCCGGTTCGCTTACTTCAGAGGCTTATCAAAAGCGCTGGATGCGCAAGAATGAATTGCTGGCGGACGCGGCTGAGAAGGCTTCAGTCGCGGCAGACTGGCTGGGTGGACACCCTTACCCGCTGGAGCGTTTGAATAATGCCTGGACTTTGGTGATGGGCGGACAGTTTCACGATCTCCTGCCCGGGACTGCGACGCCCAAAGCATTCGAGTTCGCCTGGAACGATGACGTGATCGCGTTGAATCAATTTGCCGGAGCGCTTACCAGCGCCGCTGCGGCAGTCTCATCCACGCTCGACACCAACACCAAAGGAAATGCGATCGTCGTTTACAATCCGCTCAACATCGAGCGTGAAGAAGTCGTCGAAGCGAATATTTCTTTTCCTGATGCCGCGCCGAAGGCTGTGCTCGTCTTTGGACCCGATGGCCGCGAGGTACCCGCGCAGTTTGACAACGGCCAGGTGATTTTCTTAGCCAGGGCGCCGGCGGTCGGCTTTGCAGTCTATGACATTCGGCCGGCCGATGGGGCCCCGCCGATGTTAACTCGAATGAAGGCGACGCAATCTTCACTGGAGAACGATCGCTATCAAATCAAGCTTGACGAGCATGGCGACGTCTCGAGCATCTTTGACAAGAAACTCAAACGCGAGCTCTTGTCCGCACCGATCCGTCTGGCGATTTCAACCGACAACCCGCGGCAGTGGCCGGCCTGGAACATGGATTTTGAAGACGAGCAGAAACCCCCGCGCGCTTTCGTCAGCGGGCCAGCGAAGATCAGAGTTACAGAAAACGGTCCGGCGCGGGTGGCCGTCGAAGTCAGGCGCGAAACCGAAGACTCAGCATTTGTTCAGACGATTAGTCTGTCGGCTGGTGACGGCGGCAATCGCGTCGAATTTCGCAACGTCATTGATTGGAAGACCAAAGAGGCGAATCTGAAAGCGACCTTTCCGCTCGCGGCCGCGAACAAACTGGCCACTTATAACTGGGACATTGGCACGGTGCAAAGACAAGCCTGACGACAAGACTCTGCGGCTGACGCTGGTGCGCACGCCGGGAACGCGTGGTGTTTATGCCGATCAGGGAACTCAGGATATTGGCCGTCATGAAATATTGTTTGGCCTCGCGGGTCACGAAAAGGGTTGGCGCGAAGGCGGAACTGACTGGCAGGCTTATCGGCTGAATCAGCCGTTGATTGCGTTTGCCAGCTCGAAACATCCGGGCACTTCGGGCAAGAGTTTTTCGCTCTTGAAAATTAATAACGATCGCGTGCGCGTGCTGGCATTGAAGAAGGCCGAACTGACCAACGAACTGATCGTGCGCGTGGTGGAAATGGACGGCAAGCCGGCCGCGAATGTTCGTCTTGCCTTTCCGGCTCGGATACTCGCGGCGCGCGAAGTCAATGGACAAGAGCAACCGGTCGGACCCGCAGCGATAGAGAGCGGCGCGCTGGTGACTTCGCTGACCGGATATCAGCCGAGGACTTTCGCGGTGAAGCTCGCTGGGCCAAATGCCAAGGCGCCCTTGACTCAATCTCAGCCGGTCACTCTGGATTACGAATTGTCCGTGGCTTCGCGCCGGAATCGCCCCGCGGACGGCAGCTTTGATTGGGCCCCCAACAATCAGGGCGCGTCACAGGGAAAGGCCCTGCCGGCCGAGATGTTGCCGCGCGAAATCAGCTTCGGCGGCATTCGTTTCAAATTAGCGCCGGCTGATGTCGGCAAGCCCAACGCAGTCGTAGCACACGGCCAGACGATCGCTCTGCCGCCCGGTAAGTACAATCGAGTTTATCTGCTGGCGGCCGCGGCCAATGGCGATCAGAGGGCCACGTTTCGGGTGGGCGAGAAGTCAGTAGATCTGAACATCCAGGATTGGACCGGCTTTGTTGGACAGTGGGATGATCGAATCTGGAAAGTGACCGAAGAGCAAATCGCGCAACGTGCCGGCGCACCAGCGCCGCCGGCCGGAGTTCAACCACCGCGAACTCGCACGAACATCTACGGAGAGATGTTGGGTATTCGACCCGGCTTTATTAAGCGGGCTGACATCGCATGGTTTTCTTCGCATCGCAACGCCGCCGACGGCAGCGCCGAAGCCTATGCGTACGCTTATCTCTTCGCGTATGTGATCGATTTGCCGGCCGGCGCGCGGACGCTGGTCTTGCCGGACAATGAAAAGATTCGCATTCTGGCGATCACGGTGGCTGACGAGCCGGCGAGAGTCTCCGCGGCGCAACCGCTCTACGACACGCTGGAACGTAATTAATACTTGGCCGAATGAGGTCAGTACCGGGAGCGGTAGCGACCGGGTCTTAACGCATCAAACAACAACGGCCGCGCGGAAGCCAACCGGTCGCTACCGCTCTCGGTACTGACCTCATCATAGCGAATGATTAGAAGACCCCCAGAAAACGCAAGGGACAAACATCATCATGAACTATCGACGATTTGGCCGCACCAACTGGAAAGTCAGCGAAATAGGCTATGGCATGTGGGGCATGGGA
>WNFQ01000797.1_pt1 | contig 35887 bp, 46 predicted proteins | sample 5400171 | NCBI WGS metagenome assembly WNFQ01 (sample SAMN13153356, study PRJNA577476) | soil metagenome | isolation source: 20 cm soil under Madrone tree | place: USA:California | collected 2016-06-14
TGGGTGGATGGGACCGAAAGCGACGTTACCGAGGTTGAGACACCATATGTCTTGGAAACACTCTCGCCCATCGCTACCTCCAACGATGGTCATCACGTTCTGCACAAGATTAGCGGTATGATAGCCGCGCGGGGAAGGCCATTTGTGCCCATTGATGACGAGCCGTTCCCACTTGATCCTATCGAGCGAATCGTTCTTTCAGGTACTCCAAATAACCCAGTCCTCCTACTGGCAGGATGTGCTTGAACGTCGTTTGTATTCCCTCCAAAGTGGTGCTCAACAACTCGCACATTTACCACCAAACACTCCACGAGATCCAAAGACGTGGCACCGCTGCTTGTTGGGATTCAAGGGCATAAGCAAGGGCAGAGGGTTTACGACCGGACTCAAACAACTGAAGGCTGTACCTGAAGAGAGCTTGTCCCCAACTTCAGGGCTCTCGATGGAACCTACCAGCACCATGAGCCCTTTCACGCCAGCGTACACTAAAGGTTCTGTCGAAAGCAAACTTGAAGAAATATCGGGGAGGAAGGCCTCGGGCCCCGTTGTGCTTGGTGAAACAATAGAGAATCCTTCTCCTCCAATTGTGGTAGGTAAACCCCCAAGACGAACTCGTCCAAAACTGCACTTGATGCTCGCGCTGCCTCGAATCCAGATGGAAGGATCCCCATCATGCGAGAGAAAGGCTAGCATGGGTTGAAAGAGAACGTTTATATGAAATGCGTCAGGTTTGACAAGGAGGCGGTGGGTTAGGTGATGCTGACAGGTCACGGTGTGGTTGATAAAACAAGTCGGAAAAAAAACGACTTGGAGAAAAAAATACTCACCTTTGTTGTTTATCAATGTTTGAGCTGGGCTGACACAGAAAAGCCTCAGAAAATCACTATGTGTTCAAAAGACAGCCTAGATTATGATCGGATTTGAAGAGAGAGCGAGGAAAAAGAAGAGGGGCAGAAAAGGCGCGGTTTAGTCGCGGTTTATGCGACTGAGCCCCAAAGCAGACCTTGTCTTTACGTCGGAAAATGCGCCAGGTCGGACCCAAAAATCACACGGTAAGAAAATAGTTAGATTAGGGTCAGAAAACATGACAAGTCAGCTTATGCTGTCTTTATTATGTATTTTCTGTGCACTTTATCCTACGCAAATAAACTCGTTTACGCAGTGAGTGCTGAGCGCTGGGTACGCTGAGTAATCAACGTCCCCGTATCCGCCAAAAATGGAAGGGAGTGGGCCGGAGCGGGATCAGCGACAGCGAGATCTCTCAAGCCAAATCTCGGCTCGTCTGCTCTCTCGTTGGGTGGCGTAAAACACCGTCTTTATTAGCAACCTGGCATGTTCCCTCGTCTCTTTGTCCCACTTTCTTTTCACCTACAGCAACACTCTCTGGCTGGCTACGGCCCCAAGTCCATCCGCATACCTATCAAGGTAAATCTTTCGACGCCGCTCTTTTCATGGAAGTTCTCAGCCGGATTCTCAGAAGCAGATCGGGCACGCTGCGCACCGCAAGGCAGCAAGTCACGTTAGAAAGCGCGTCTAACTATCATATATATCAATGATGGAAGATGGCATTACCACACTCCCAGCACCTCGTCAGAAGATACGAAAGTTGGACAATATGCGGTCGATATACGACAATGTTCATGGTTACGGTGCGTCACCGGTTCTAGCCAGCGAGCAAACGGCACTCTGAATTGACGCAGTGACTATGGGACCCCATGTTTGGAGAGTTGTGGACACGTACATTATCTATATGCCTTTGTGCGCCATTGTTATCTGATGGTGCTTCTTACCCTTTTGTACAGGAAACACTTTCAACGTCTTCGTCACATCAAACAACTTGGGCTTTCTTACTACGTCTGGCCTGGAGCATCGCACAATCGCTTTGAGCACTGCCTAGGTAGGTATTTGATACAAAGAGCTATATATATGCACCTTACTCTGAACCAGGAGTCGCCTACTTGGCCCGCCAAATGGTTGTGCATCTCAAGGATGCCCAACCTGAACTGGACATTACGGATCGTGATGTTAGGTGTATCGAGCTGGCAGGCCTTTGCCATGACCTAGGACACGGACCATGGAGCCACGTGTGGGATGGCGCATACATTCCTAGCGCGTTGTGAGTCATACCTTCTTATGTACATTACAGAGTCATTACACCCGCCAATAGGAGAGCGGGGTTTTTACCCAAGGATGGGAATTGGCAGCATGAGGATGCATCAGAGATGATGTTTGATGACATGATGGAGCAGTACGACATGGATATCCCAAAAAAAGACGTCGAATTCATCAAAGCGCTTATTGCTGGTGACCAGGCTAGATGCAGGTCTGTCCGTAATCGCGTTCATGCTCCTCCAGCTCAGTCACCCCTGATTAATTTTCAGTGATGAAAAGTCTTTTTTATTCGAGATCGTTGCTAATAAGAGGAATGGCATCGATGTAGACAAGTAAATTCGCCTTTCTTTCCCAAGTCCTGTTCTCATTGCGTATCCCAAAGATTCGACTATATTGCACGTGATACCCGGGCGATTGGCGATAATCAGAATCTCTCTCTTACCCGGTATGGGCTTTTCGTCGTTCTCAACAAACTGATATAACTCAAAGACTACAGTCTCATAAACTCGGCTAGGGTGATTGAAGACCAGATTTGTTACGACAGTAAAGATGCGAATCAGATATATGAGCTCTGTTATACCCGCTTCAGCTTGCACAAGCGCATATATAACCATAAAACTGGTCCGTTATCAAGATATTACGCTGACCTGGGATACTTAATGGAGGACCGATAGCCAAAGCGATCGAACATATGATCGTCGAAGCGATGCTTGCGGCAGAGCCATATCTGAAGATCGCCAGTTGTATTACCGATCCGAAGAAATACCTCGGACTCACTGACGATATCAGGACCGAGATCCAACGCTCCCAGGCTCCAGTGAGCACCAACATCCTCCAATCCCTTACTGGTCCAGATTATAATGCGTCGTTCTAGGAACTCCTGGAAGCTCAGAAAATTCTTGAACGCATACAGAATCGGGATCTTTACCGTTGCGCTGATTACAAAGTCTTTGACTGGGAACACCGCGAGCTACTTGAGGAGAATATAACGGCAGCGGGTATTGTTGCCGCAGCAAAGGAAGAGTGTTCTTTACGTGTTGGGCGGCTTGCTTCTGGAATAAACCCCGAAATTGACAACGAGGACAATGTCGTCACTCGTGAGGATATCCGAGATCTGACGCCAGATAAAGTCATCGTGACCTTTTCCACGATGCATTACGGGATGAAAGACAAGAACCCCCTGGATTTTGTCAAATTTTATCCGAAAACCCGGCCCAACGGTATGCTTTGTTGCATTCAAAGCGTTTTGAACACTATTTTCAATCAACAACTAGAGTGTTTTCATGCACAGCGAGGAGACCTATCTTTACTCATGCCAAAACAGTTTGGGGAGGTACTTCTGCGTGTCTATACAAAAGATGTTAGGTTCGTACATTATCCCGTAGGCTGCCTGGATGTATTACTAGCAGCCACTCCAGATTCTTTGGTATCGTCCAGGCGGGTTACCGCGCTTTGATGCAGCACATGATCAAGCGGTCAGAGCCTACTACAATTGACGTGCAAGGTTCCGAGTCCGATGGTGTAATCGAACGCCCTCGCACACCAAGAATGGCCTCGCGGGTGTCGAGTTTTACAGAGAGTTTCGGCGATGGCGGCGAGAATGAGTCACCATACCTCAACCAGTTCACAACCGTTGGCAGGAGTTACGGTAAATCACTGGCACACCCAACCTCGCCTTCGAAAATACTCGGAGCACGGCCTGTGAGCACGTCTGTTCCGGGTTTGACCCTGGAACCATTGAAAGAGGAGGATGTAATGGATGCTCAACCACGCCTTCAAGCACCGACCTCCCCAACAGCAGCCAAGCGCGAACCAAAGACCCCCATCGCAGTCAGTGTTAATGAAGATAATAGCCCACGAGTCATCGTCGGGGGAAGTGACAGCCCAGGAATCGGTGATGATAACACGGAGGTCGCGTTGCTGTCCGGCAACCGCAATCCCGGCAGAGGGTTGAGATCGAGCAAAAGGCTTAGGGAAGAAAGAGGAGGGAGTTCGACGGCTAAAGAGCAACCTGGGAGTGGTAGCACACCCAGTAAAAGGAGGAAGACGTAGCGGGGGACAGTACTACTTTCAGCATGTGACGCAGGCAATGATATCCGAATAAGGAAATGGCATCTGGTCTCACCAAATATTTCATCCAAATATTTCATTCCCGGGATTTGGGCCGGACTGGGCCATCCCCGCTTGTCTACGATTATCACCTCGCTGTCTATCTCCTTTGAGGATGTCTGCCGACTCCCAAGACATCGAAGCCAGAGTGACTGTGACCCCAGCCGTGAAGGATCTCAGGAGCTTGTTCGAGCAGAAAGCCAAACAAGCCACCCCTGCAAATCCTAATGCCTCCCTTCGACCGGGTGACAGCAGCGTGTTATCTGGCTCTCGGCCAGCACTCAGTCGTCGATCCTCACCGACGCCATTATCCGACGGTCAATCTGACTTCCTGACCTCTCACACCGAGCTACCCCCTGCCGAACCTAGTTCTCTCCGCAAACGACCTCCGCCTCCACCTCCCCCGTCGCGGGGACCGAAACAACAAATCGGATCCCCATCTCCTTCCTCCTCTCCTCAACTTCGCGCCACCCTAGAACCAAACAACGCACCCGGGAGCAGGAGTCCACCACCTTCTACCAAGCAACGTCTTGCGGCGAGACTACCGCCTCCCGTGCCCGATCTTCGTCTAGATCGAGCCAGCGATGAGGAGCGAAACTCCAATGGAAAGGATAACGTTAGTGCGGCTAGCCTAAGGTGAGTGCTGTGGTCTTCCTTGATCGCAATTTGAAGCCGTATCCAACGATTATGTGCCACCGCGGCTTTGGTCATAGAAAGAAGGCTTACCACTTTATTTAGTTCGATAGGTACTGTCCCACCTCCACGGCCGCGTCGACCCGTGCAACCGTCTGCGATACAGACCACACCTTTTGAAGACCCATTCGAATCGAACTCCGCAGACGAACCTCCCGTCATCACTCCCCGCCCCAACCAAAAGCCACCATTACCACGTCGCCCTGCCCATTCATCTCATCCTCCAGATCCTGACGACGAACCGGAATCTGATGATGAGGCGGCTCCTACGAACGCCTTAGCCCTTGATTTCCAACAGTCGCGACGTAAACCCGCCCTATACCCCATCCCTCGAGATTCCCTGTCATTAGTTGGTAGATCTAGCACAAGCTCATCTAGTAGTATGAGCCGTGTACCCAGCGAAAGCGATGGGAGCGGTCTACCCCCAGGGATCCTGCCACGCTCTATTACTTCAAAAATTACGGATGAACCACTCACGACATCACCTGTCTCGCCCTTCACAGGGACACCAGCTCCACCGCTCCCTTCGCGCCGACCACCTCTTGACAGCTCTACCTCATCTCCTCCCCCGCATCCAACACGTAAGGCATCGGGACAGACGCCCCCGCCATTTCACCATGTTCATTCACCACCTCCATCACGAATCCCCTCTCTGCGCCAGACTCCCCACGTTTATCATTCCCATGCGATATCTACGTCTACCTCCTACCCACGCGCTCCGCCCCGAAAGCAGAGTACGTTTGATTCAGACGATGTAGATGCTGGCAGTCAGACGACGGAGGGCGATATTACGAACGGTGAGACAGGTACCGGGAGTCGCAAGTATGGTTCTGCGATTAGCAAGCTACCGCCGCCGCCGACACGTACCATTGCTCTTGGCGATAGGCTACCCGCCGTCCGTCCCACTCTTAGTGACGACGATGAATCTGAAGAGTTCACCGAAGAAGAGGATGCCAAAACTAAACTCACGAGTGCAATGCCGGATACTAGCCGTTCGTCTCGACGACCCCCTGTCCTTAATTGTCACAAATATGACACCGTCCAAGTTCAAACACAAACACACTCAGCGATCATCTGTGCTGCCGGCCACGTATATGTTACAGCCACAGGACACCATGTCAAGGTCTATGATCTCAACCTATCAGAGAGTTCGATATTATCGCTCGACCATAAAGACTTTGGACTTAAAGAATTTAAGGTTACCAGCCTCGAGTTCTGCCCCGCAAATGCAGCCCAGGACAAAGGCCGCTACGTCTGGATTGGTACGAAAGATGGCCACATGCATGAGCTCGACGTGTCTACTGGTCAACATATGGGTTCAAGACTTTCAATTCATCTGAATGCCATCATGCGGATAATCCGCCATGGCGATAAAATGATTTCCGTTGATGACAGTGGAAAAGTGACCATCTGGACGCCTGCTGTCGCTGGAGAGGACCTCCATGTAGCCTCCGCTCAGCTTCGCCATTCCCGTATATCCGATCGCCAAGCATTCGTGGAGATGCTCGCCGGCAAGCTGTGGACTTCCGCGCGTGAAACAACGGCTGCCGGGGCACGCGGCCCAGCTGTGCGCATCTATGATGTCCTGAATCCAGGATCTGCAACTCGCTCTGTACTACCTACGGAGCATGTTGGAACGGTCACGTCGGGCACAATCCTACCGTCACATCCAAATCATGTCTATCTCGGTCACGAAGGTGGCTTTGTCACGATCTGGTCGACGGCAACGGACGATGGCGTTCCTGTTTGTGAGGAAGTCATGCGCACCTCAAATTCGGATGTCCTTTGTCTTGTGGGAATTAATGATCGATTATGGGTCGGTGGAAGGAATGGCACCATTGCGGCGTATAGTGTCGAGTCTCGCCCTTGGGTTATGACCAACAACTGGGTCGCTCACTGGAATAGCCAATCTGCACTGCCGTTGCAGAAGATCGCAGTGGATCCCTACAGCATCGACAAGATTGGCAAGCTGTGCGTCTATAGCATCGGCCGAGACGACAATGTCAAAACTTGGGATGGCCTTTTGGGGGCAGACTGGCAAGGTGACTATTTTTGGGAAATCCTCGGTCTCAAAAAGTTACTCAACTATTTTTTTCTTTCACCCACAGACACTGAACTCTTCAAGCTGGAGAAGAGCTTCAGTCAGTTCCGCAACATAACTATCCTTTTTGTTTCGTGGAACATCGGCGCGATTAAACCCGAGCAACTGTCTGGGAGTAAGGAGAATTCGTCCTTCCTGTACGAAGCACTGAAGAGCGTGGACTCTCCCGATATCATCGTGTTTGGTCTTCAGGAGGTTGTGCCGCTCGACAAGGCGAACGTTGCAAAGTTCATCAAGAAGAAGAAAGGTGTAGAAGGGGCTTCGACCACGCTACACGTGGAACACCGACGGTGGGCAGACAAGCTGGCCGGTGCTGTAGCGTTTGCTTTGCCAGATGAACGGTACAAGCTTCTTTATTCTAAAGAGCTTGTTGGGTTGTTAAGCTGTGTGATGATCAAGACCAAGGAACTGGCAGCGACTCGAGATTGTGCCGCACATACCATTTCACGGGGTGTGGGAAATAGATTTGGGAATAAGGTATGTGCCAGCCATCCTGCCGGATATTCGATGTTAGACATAACGCTTTTTCCAGGGGGCCGTTGCGGTCAGACTCATTATAGACGATACTTCCCTGTGCTTCCTAAATTGTCATCTAGCTGCTGGACACCGACGAGTTCGCGACCGGAATGCGGATGCTGCAGCGATTATTGAGCACGAGAGGCTTTTCCCAGTATTGGAAACTCTAGAGACCCTCGCTTTAGTCGGCGGCGGCGATGGGACTATGGCACTCGACCACGAGATTGTCTTCGTAAGTACCTGACGCACAAAGTTTCCACACCAACTGTATTATATTAACTGTCCATGTACAGATGAGCGGGGACCTGAACTACCGAATTGATCAGCGCAGAGACGCGGTCGTATCATCCGTCCAGCAAAACACATATCATAACCTCTTGATCCACGACCAACTAACGAAAGAAATGAAAACCAACATCCGTCTACGGTTTTTCATGGAAGGTCCCATCACGTTTCCGCCAACGTACAAGTACGACCTTCACAGCACCGAGTACGATACATCGGAAAAGCGGCGCATCCCAGCATGGTGCGACCGTGTGTTATGGCGTGCGCGCGATGCGTCACGAGTAGAGCAATTACATTATCAGCGATACGAACCCGACATATCGGACCACCGTCCTGTCTCGGCTGGGTTCCGGGTATTGGTCAAGTCGATCCAGCACGACGCGCGGGAAAAAATGAAGACGGATGTCGAAGCGCAATGGTCCGTGCGCGAAATACAGTTACTTGTGAGCGCCCGGGCGTTTTACATGGAGCAGCTGGTTCTGTGACGAGTGCCTGCGTGCTTGTGCTTGTGCTGTGCTTTGCCGTACGTACGTTTCTCTCTCTACCTCATCCGGCATTCCTCAATGAAAATCATACTTTGTTTTATTCTTGCATTTGCATTTGACACCTTTTTTTCTTGCTTCGATAGCTAGCAACCATTTTATGATACCAAACTTGCCTTTTTTTTTCATAACGCACCTGCATGCATGGACAGACCTTTTTTACCCATCCTATTTTAGTCCCGCACGACATTTGTATCATATGCCCACTGGCAGCGAGCGAGGAATGCTAGTATAATTGATTAACAATTCATTACTATGAGAATCATACAGTAGTATCGACGTGGATGAGCAATTAGATTGGCTCCCCTGAATCACAGTCGAGACGACACCCGCTGTCGGAATTTACCCGTCCTCCACTTCCCGCCTTCCCATTTATCCCAGACGCGTGCGGCGTGCTCGGCATCAAAGCGTTCCTTCCGCAAAGCCCCTTCGAGTATCTTTCCTGGGTGGCGTAATGACCAGGCCACACGCTCGTTGATCTCTGGCTCTCCGCGTGCTTGCACGGGAAACTCTGGTGGACGACCGTACGCGATAGCTGCGGTCCGAATGAGGATCGCACTGGTGAATAACAAACGTGACGTGATATGAGCACAACGCGGAGTATAGTACTGTCAGTGAGATGGAGAAAAGACGCACGCTGTGAGTCCGAAAATGGGCTTGATGCCGCCCGCCTCGCGGCCAGTAAGGAATCGGTGCATACGCACCACGCGACCCCCTGCCGAGCCTGCTGAGTCTGTGCTGCTCGTAGAAGGATGATTGGGCCATGGCCACGGCCATGGGAAGTCGCTGTAGGTGTGGTATTGGAGTTCGAGGGCGGCTGTCTCTGCGTGCGCTTCTGCTTCGAGGAAGGGACCTCTGGGCTCTGCGCGTTCGGGAAATACGGTGGAGAGGAAGGAGGCGAGCGGGTGTGAGAAGAGGGTGTCCACTTCGGGGGCGTTTAGCACTGGCTGGGGTACGGGCATCGCGAAGAACAAGAACAATGCTCTCAGTCTCTTTGTTGTGGCAGGGAGGGAGGGAGGAATAGACTGACCTTAAGGGTGTTGTCGAGGATGAGTACGACTACGCTGTGCGCATTTGTGTGAGGCATATTGTGGATATGGGAAGGATGAAGAGGCACGCACGGTGTCACGAGTACCTGGTTTCCGGCAAAAAAAGGGTCGAGGATGCAGAGCAAGGGCAGTTTGTCTTTGTCCTGCGGAAGACCAATCTGTGGGTGTGTCAGCGAGAAATATCAGCGCAAACGTGGGGAGGAAGATAGAACCTCCTCGAAAGCTTCCCGTCTCTTGAGTGGACAACCGTGTTATAATCGACGAACAGGAGAACGTGGTGTCAAGACGCACCGCGGTATCCTCAATCGTCTTGTCGTTGTCATCAACCCTTCCCCCTGGTAGTGCGGTATCACCAGCATATGAGCTGAGCGTCTTTGCTCGTCTGTCAAGTATAGCGTCCGTTCCATCCCATGTGCGCAGACGTGGCCAAGTGGAACCCTTACTGGCTGAGTAGAACGTAAAGATCGCCTGCTCGTCCTACGAACAGTGCCACTAGTACCGCGGCGCTTTGTGCACGCGGGTAGGGCGGGGCTGGACGCTTTGTACGGTGTTTTGAGAGGTTGCGGAGGCATCTGGGGAAGGGAAAGAAGAGTGTGCAAAGACGAATGAGAGGAGAATGAGATGAGATGAGATGGACACACAGCTCGGATTCAGACTTTAAGGGATGGGGGGTATCCCGTACGCGTAATTTTGGTCTGTGAAAGTTGTAGAGCTCTGCATTCGACCGTCCGAGAGGCGACATCCAGAGGTGGGCGGTCCGATGATCCGCTTGGGCCTTTCGACACTTACACCAAACCACATCCACGGACCATTTCCGGTCATGTATGGCCGTGTAACACCCGGTCTGTTCAGCCTTGCCAGATCGACCGCCCTCTTCTTCTCGGTGTGGGCCTCACTCAGCTCTGGTTCTAATTACGTATGTCCCATTCGCTTCAGGGATTGTCACGCCGCTGATCTCCTTCCTTTTTTCGCTTTTGCAGGTCGTTGGTGGTGAGTCGTCATTCTGACCGGACACCGAACTCAATTGGGGCACGTACCCTCTTCTTGCGCGGGGTCTACTCCCGCCCCCGTACCACTTCTCTCATCGCCGTCTCTGCAACGGGGCCTATTTCGTTGCATCCACATACTCAACACGTGCGTTTTCTAGCATACCTCCCACAATTAGGCGCGCGTCTTCACCTCTCACATACCAAGCTAAATGTGTTCGCCGTTGCGGGAAACAGTACACCTATCTCACATATCCTTTTTGTGCATCCTTTAATTTCGTCCTAGTTGGTGTGTACCTGAGTGGCCCGTTTTTGGGAAAAGTGGTCGACGCGAGGGGCCCACGACCGCTTCTGATCGCTGCATTCATCCTCCTCCTGTCTGGTTATTCTGGAATACGTGGCATCTTCGACGCTGGACTTGGCGAGGGAAAGGATCTGAGCACGCTGCGCTTGATGATCCTCGTCCTTTGTAGCTTTTTCAGTGGTGTCGGCGGGCATGCTGGCATGGCCAGTGCCATGAACACCACGGCCAAAAATTTCCCAGATCATCTAGTGAGTCCTACCATCCCTTATATCCTGCCTCAGTGTATCTCACACCTGTCCAGCGGGCCGTCACCGTCGGTCTTGTCATGTCTGGTTTTGGGCTCTCAGCATTCTTCTTTTCGTCTATCTCGCACACACTCTTCCCAGGCAATACATCGGACTTTCTACTTGTACTCGCGCTAGGCACTGCGATTCCTATGATCTTTGGGTTCTTCTTTGTGCGGATTATTCCCCTTCCATCGCATGGAACAACTGCGGTCGAGGTTGGATCCTCGAACACCTATCAGCCATTGGCTACGTCCGCTGACTCGGATGAACACCGGCATTACGACTCTAGGTCAAAACCCTTGCAATATCAGTCCGACGTGGCTCATGAAGGAGAATCATGCGAGCCTATGTTGCAAGATGATCATGAATCCTCGTCCAATGCGGTGGAACTTTTCCCATCATCGAGTGACTTTCATAACCGCGATACCCACGGTAGCAAATTGCATCCAACTGAAGAACTTCCGAGTGAGAATGTCATGGAAGGACGCGGGGCGAACTTATACAGATGGACTCTATGGAAGTCAATCGACTTTTGGATTCTGTGTATCATGCACTCCCTCTGTGAGCTTTCTTTAGTCTATTGATTTTGACTACTGCTTAACAACTTGAAGTGGCTGGTACAGGATTAATGTGTAAGACTCTTTCGTGGGTATCATTCACGGCTATTTCATTGAGTACTCTGTCAGATATTAACAATGTGGGCTCAATCGCACAAGCCCTCCTTGCACATCGTAAACCAGATTATGACGAAGCAGAATCAGCTATCTGGCAAGCAGCGCAGGTGTCCTCTATAAGTCTGGCGAGTTTCTCCGGGCGCATCCTCATCGGGATAGTAGCGGACACGGTCAAGTCGCGTCTCCGCGTCCCGCGCTCGTTCTGCATGCCTGCTATGACTGCTTTGTTTATTCTCTCACAATTGTCGCTAGTAGCAATTGGCGATGTACGCTACCTCTGGGTGCCCAGCGTGCTTCTAGGACTTGCCTACGGTTGTTGGTTTGGTTTATTGCCGACAATATCTATCGAGTGGTTCGGCCTCGGTGCGTAGGAATTTTTTCCTCCTTATTGTTGAACGGCGTATTCAAATTACCTGTAGCTCACTTTTCTGAGAACTGGGGTGTCATTTCCGTCTTCCCAGTTTTGGGCGGAAACCTTTTTTCGATAGCCTTCGGGCGCAACTTGGATGCGCATGAGCCACCAGCCGAGGCCACCACGATACCATCACCCTTAATTGCTGCTACTCAATGCCTAGACGGCCGGGGATGCTATGTCCAGACTCTATACGTGAATATTTGGGCTTGCGTGATTGCCCTTGGCTTATCATTTTGGGCTGGCCGACGGGACTGGCTACATTGGCAAGGTCGAGACCAGCCCGGAGAACGGATGGACACTGTTGGATGGGGAGGCAGGGGAGAGGCAGCTGCAGAGGATTCAGACCCCTAATTGATATTGCACATAGACTAGTACTGTAGGTGTACATCAATTCTGTTGCTTATAATACTACACGTCCTAACTGTCTACACGCTCACGTGATGCCTGTTACACAAGCGGTACAACAAACACGAGCCTGACAATCCAGTTGTTACTTGCAAACCAACAACGTAGGACTGGAAAAGAGATGCCCACTTTGACGCCCTCTTACCTTCCTCCTCCCGCAACCACGACTTTTCCTTCTCCCTCTTGTGCCTCTTCAAATGGCGGATGTCCCTCTGCCCCCTCACGCACTTCACCCAAACAGGACGCGATTACACAACGACCAGATATGCCATCAGTGAGAAAACGTGCGCTCAAGATTCCTTCCCTTAAGCTGGATATACCTACGATTCAAGACGATATGGCTGCAAGCCTTGCAGTGGCGCTCCTCGGGCACGTGCTTTTCCTCAAGAGTCAGGTCCCCTTGTGCGCCGCAATCCTTCTTATTAAATATCGCATAGACGGCTAAAAGTTGGCTTTCTTCCCCGTTGCATTCTAGTCCCGTTGCACAGCTAGGGCGCATGCCCGTCTCGTCGGCTGCAACACGCGCGGCCAAGAAACGCTCGGACATGATCAACGCGTTCGACGAGCTGTCTTCGCACCTTCACACGACTTTCTCAGCGCTGTCTACTGCTCTTGCACGTAACCCAGCACATAGGGGTACCGATATTGTGTATCTTGCGCTTGTGCTCGGTCCTACGATCGGTGCGCCCAAGGCGCGGGTCGTACTTGTTCTGGAGGGTCTAGAGGTGAAGATCTGGGGTAAGCGGGACGATATCGAGGAAGAGGCTTTGTTGTCTTCCGAGGGCGGTGACGATGAAGAAGATTATAGTAGCGATGATGGAAGCGAAGCGGAGGACGACTTGGCGCATGAAGATGATGCTGGAGATGCGGAAGGATCACCGAATTCACCGCCGGCCTCTGAACCACCCTCATCGCGCTCTCCATCACCTTTATCCGAACCAGGAGTGTCCTCGCGACCACCGTCGCCGGTTCCTGCTCCAGCTCTCGAGAGTTCGATCAGGCGACCGCTCCGACCATCACTTTCTCCCAAGCCATCGCAGGACGGCAGCCCGGCGTCACGACCGTATCTCGCTCCGAGGCCAGCACGTACACATGCCGAAGGACAACAGGCTCTGCGAGCAGCGGAGCGTCTGCTCGCACGCACGCTCGTGAACGCGTACGCCGAAGGCGGTGGGATGGCAGCTGAGCTAGGTGCGTGCACCATGCCTATCAAGCCTCGGTGAAATGGTTGCTCATGCATGCCAACTCTGTTAATCTAATCTACCGACTGGTACTTGTGACTGATTGTAGCACCGACACAGACATATATACTACTCCGCGCACCTCGGCGCTTCTCGCATTCTGCCTGGCTACCGCGACAGAACGTCTGCACGTCGCTGGACAACGTGTTACGGGGTTTTCTCGTCGATTCCGGTCTTGGCGAAGCAGAAGACACCAAACCGCGGCGGCGGCATGGACCTGCTGGCGTCAAAACGGAAGGTGTCCTCGTCAGCTGCCAAACCAGCCCCGATGATAGCATATCTCATCCCACGAACCCCGTGACGGAGATCAGTGAAGAGGACGAGCTGATTTGGTGGGCTTGGGATGGTAAGCTGATCGGGTTCGCGGAGTGATAGCTTAGACTTTGAAGGTACGATATACGGTCGCGGTTGCTTCCTGTATACCCATGCACAGACACTGGCAGTTACTTGTATTGTCCATTCTTAACTCCATACCTCATCTGTACTGTATCGACTAGGTGCTCAGTGCTCCGGATAAAGACGTGACTTAGCGAAGCTGAGCCCATCCATCCTTGTCCATCAGCAAGGCGCTTCAGAGGTGTGAGCGTATATGCAAGCGGAAAAGCCAGTCTATCTAAAAGCTCATCGAGAAAAAAAATTGGGAGACGTCGACATGACAAGCTAGTCCAGAGATGCCTGACGGTCCCATCTCAGGGTTCGCCAACCCTGGCCAGCCGTGTGCACGACGTAAATAGCCAAAACAGCCTAGTGGGGTACTATGAATATTCTAACTTGAAGAATCCCAAAGTGAACAAAAGCCCAAGGTCATATCAAAATTCAACATCGATCATCCATTCTACGAGTGGGATGCCTCGTAGTACTAGATGATTCCGAAATATCCACTCGTAGAAATGCTGGCTTTTGGCACGGACACACTACGTAATGTAAGGTGACTCGGAATGAAGCGACTCGAGAGATGGAACACGGGGTGACCTTCAGAAAAGTAAACGCTTCTGGACGACACGGCCAGTGGCAACCCGAGATCATCGTACAAAGTATCAGCAGGGGTTACTGGTAACAGGAACTGGCAGGAATATTTTTCTGAATGTGAGCGATAAAGCTCATTTCAAATAACACCACGGGGCCTTTGCCTTGTCAGAAAAGGAAGGAAGGAGGAAGGCTCGTTGTGCGCATACATCATGTCCAGCCAACAAAAGGCTCAATTTTTTTTTGAAAAGGCACCGTAGTCACCTGCAAGTTGTAAGCCATACTCCTTATGGGGTAACCTGTCCTGTGCTTGACTGACGAAAGTACAACCTCGTAGTGACATGAGTGGAAGCGGAGCTATGGGTGAGATCTGATTATGGGACCGAGTCACGGGAACGGCATCAGGCCGTTCCGAGTTTTTCCTTGGTCCCGAGTCGGTTGTCCACGAGTGGCCTTTGGGACCTAAGAGTCTCTTGTAGACCGACTCCATCATAGATGCAAGATACTCAACTCGCGACTGATATTGCTATCGGTATTCTCGGTGAGTACAACAACCGACTCTGCCGCAGGGGATTGACGTGGATGCAAATCGTAGCGCTGCAAGGTGCATTCGCAGAACATCAAGCGAAGTTGCAAAAGGTTCCGGGAAAGGGCCATCTAGAGGTGATCCAGGTGCGTACACCGGAAGAGCTGAAGCGGTGCGATGCCTTGATCATACCCGGGGGAGGTTTGACTATTATCTCTAACGTGCCCCATGTGCAGTTCTGACCTACATCCCAGAGTCAACTACCATCGCGTTACTTGCACGTCTATCCGGGTTGATGGAACCCCTTAGGGAGTTCGTCAAGACAAAAGCGGTGTGGGGAACCTGCGCAGGTGCAATACTCCTTTCACAAGCCTTGTCGAATCCAAAGAAAGGAGGACAGGAGCTTCTGGGAGGTGTCTCGGTCACGATTATGAGAAACGGTTGGGGATCACAAGTAACGTCATCGTCAACGCCGCCCTTTCGTCGGGCGCATCAGAAGATGTGGTATTGATGATTACACGCACGCACACAGATTGAATCTTTTGAGGTCCCGCTTGAGGTAAGCGGCCTTCGGGACGCCGATGTACCCTTCATGGGGATTTTCATTCGCGCGCCTGTAAGATTGCATTCTCCTCCGCGGCGTCGCCCCTGCTCAGGCGCTTTTGTTTCACGCAAGGTTATTACGGAATTACTCTCAGCGCCGCACGAACCCCCTATCGAGATCATTTCTCGCATTCCTGATTCATTACTCCCACATCGCACACCCGATGGAGGCCCCACGCAGACGGTGGTCGCGCTCCGTCAAGGCCGACACCTTTTGACAACTTTCCACCCGGAACTCACCGGTGATAACCGATTTCATGAATATTTCGTGCAAAAATGTGTCGTCTCCTCATTGGCTCCTTGACGTGCAAGTTTCGATTGTCATCATGACCGCCCAAACGACCGCTGGGGGAATATCGCGGAACACTATAAACTACAACAGTTATATTGGAGTTTAGACAACAAGTAGAAGCAATAGAAATCTTACAGACTTCCCCGCTGACTCGTTCGCGTTCCCACCCTGCGCCCGGTCAAATCACTGTACCGTCTTTTGGCACAGAGTGGCGAATCGGTATCACCAACGGTAGACATGACTTAGGGTCTCCTTGACAAAGATCCCGTTCCAGCCTCTTCAACGGGTTCCTTCAACAAGTTCATTTACCTCCGGATGAGTCAAATATCATAGGTATGACGTTGAAATGTACAAAATTGTGTCCCTGTCCTACGCTGATATTGAAGCGGTAAAGCCTTGGGAGATCTGTCATGCCATGCGTGAACTGCGAAGGACATTACTCGATGATATTCGACTTCAGAAGTGGGTAAGGCTAGGCATTACCCGGTATGTATTATTAGAATTACTCGTCACCAGGCGGTCAGCGTATGCTTACGGGGGGCAGGAGCCAACGCATTATTCCCTGGATCAGAGAGGGAGGACGCCTATCACTGATGGTCTCCCACTGCCTATGACATTGGGTATAAACCGAAGACTGAACGCAAAGCCGTCTATGTCACTCACGGCGGGACATATGCACGTTGGCATCGTTTCGTAGCATTTGTGTGCCCGAGACTGACCGTGTTGACTCACACAGAACACCAGAATCATCTTCTATGATGAGTCAAGGACTTTGAGGTTGATAGCGGAGGGTGGTGATGGTCTTCATGTTCTATGCGGGCGTTCTTAGGTCATTTACCTCATCAACGGCCCACTGGAATTTGGAACTTGGGGATTTGTATCCTGACATCGTCCCAGTTGTACCGATGTGAGGCCATAAATTCCCCAGTTCCAAGTCCTAGTGGATATCTTCAAAGACTCGCTAGTATTCCGCTTCTGTGCTTTTGAGATGTAAAGATTGTCCTCGAATGAGAAATTACCAGCGCCAACAACATTGCGGCAGTGAGTGGAATTCGCATCGAGTCCATCAACGCGCGGACGTCAAGGCGGCAATTCATGCACCTGCTGATGTTGACTGGACGTTGTGCGCGAACATTGACGTTTTCTCACACGGTGACAAAAGTCTCCCCTCAGCATTGACAGTGCTTCCAAATGTTATCGAGAAGAGCAGTCGCTCGCTAATTGTGTATGGTCTCGCTGACTTTTTATTGATCGCTGAGGGCGCGCGTATCGTCCTTCAGAAGTGCGTTTTTTACACCGTCTCTGTCGACGAATCAGTATTGAATAATGTCCTTGTGCGTCCGATCACCAGCATGACTTGCTAAGTCATATTGTTTTTGTGAAAGCATTGGCTAAATGAGTATGCCATAGGGGGCGGGAAGCAGGGTTTCCAGAACCCGATCATTCTAGACTCGTTCATCGTTGACGGTATTGGGGCATTGGGGAACCTGCAGTCTGAACGCGGATTGACCTACGTCGAGGTCTCAATCTCAGGGCACATGTGAGCGACGATCCCACGTTACACTATCCTCGATATTCGGGGGTGACCATGTCGACCGACACAGGGTACCGGCAAATTCACCTGTTGTAAGTGGACCACTTGAGGTTGATGAGGAAGATTACAGCGTTCTTCCGTACAGGCATCCCTCCAATTGATGCAATATTTAATGGGTTTCAGGGACAGCCCGTAAAGAATTGAGACCCATGTCCCCCGGTCATGATGGCGCATCACTTGCAACACATTCGGGAGCTTCAAATGGCGCAGTTTTTCCGGTATTACTCACGATGCATTTACGCCACTGCGAGAAGATGGCTCGTACACATACTATTCCTTTCCGTCTGAAATACACAATGAAATAACCGAAAACTGCTTTGTGAAATAAATGGGTTGGAATTACTGTATGTGCTCAGGGTCGAACTAGGGAGGAATATCCGTCAGTGCCCTCAATGCTGGAATATATCGCATTTGTCAATTCGAACGCTTCTCATGCCTGTTGGAGTAAAAGCGCCCGGCGTTGTCCCGTCCGATTTTCTTCTAGAGTTCTATTTGGACGGTACGGCATTCTTTTAGTCAACCTTGACTCGGACATCGATTCCTGATCCCCATCAGCGCAACTGCGAATGAAACAAGAAAGATGTGTGACCGTAGTGCCTAACTTCCCCAGTTCGTCGACGCTTACTGTCTTACTAGTCCTTTAGTCGTTCTTATACTTCTCTCTCCCAGATACGGAAGGAGATTCAGACAGCCTCATCTTGTGTGTTGCCGTGATTGCTACCTGTAGCTGTGTTCAGCTGGACGTTGCTCAACACCGGTACCTGATCCCCGCTGGCAGTTTCGTCGGTCCATTAAGTTGTGCACAGTCGGATGTTCCTCACGCAATTAGACTCAGTCGCGGCATACCCGGGCTACATGGTGAGGTACTAGTACGTACGAGGGTTTTCTCCTTCCTCACGGACCAAGAGAAAGCGATTCGGATTACGACGATTGTGGGAGATCTTCGGTGCAACGTTGATCGTGAATCCAGCTTCAAATATACGTAGTCAATCCTATGGACGTGATAGGCCTACCATCCAAGTCCTTGATAGGACAACTGAGCATTGTCCCGTCAAAGGGTCATTTCCCCAGACTCTGTTTTCCCCCGTATCGTCCTGGACTCCAAGTAGCAATTCCGTGCCTGCTTATGTCCGGTGATTAGAAGACACACCTGATGCTCCTTCCAGACGGTGTTGAAGTCCCACATGGTGTTACCGAGAGTAATCGCTCCTTAATTATGTGCAACAGCGCCCGTATCGAGTGTTGCCTCGTGTATCATTCAGTCTGGCCTGCAGATTATGGCATTTTGGGGTATCAATCTAATGGACGCCGTGCTTTTAAGGGTCTAGATAGCAAATGATCAAGACGCCGATCACCAATGAATAGCTTATTGTTGATGCCCACGGAACCTGAAAACAAGTACTCTGAGCGCATATTAATTTACATTGATTTACATTGAGATCTCACACCGGCGGGACACATGTGAGTTGTATTGGTATGTTTTGGCACAGTACGGCACTATGCCAGGATCTCACGGTCCGGGGGCTATACGATTCTGATGTACACTGCACAGGGTACAGCATCTCTGTAGCGCTGTATGCATTAGCGCTCGATCGGTTATGCTGTTAATCTGTACAGGCGTCCCGCCGAGTTATGGAATTCCTGTTGGACTTCAGGGACAAGGACAAGAGGATCTCGTATCGCTCCCATGGTTTACGTCTAATGTGAGAAGAAATGGAGAGTCAGGCGCCATGGGGTACCGTGAATGCCACAAATAATTGAGATTCCGCAGTGAACATGTCAATGTGGTCAGGAATGTGAATGTGCCTGTCTTCGGGGGCGCTAAGCTTGTGTCAAAACCAGTCAACGGTGTCGAATCGAGCGCCTTGAGGCAGTTTTTCAGCGCCTATGAAGTCTACGGAATGAAAGCAGGCAGTTTGGACGCCCAAATGGCAGAGCCTCACGAAGGGCAAGGTTGGAGACAGACACAAAGGGTAACGATGAGTAAGCATGCGTGGGAAACGGTTTCACAGTGAAATGCCGGTTCTCGCATTTGCTGGCGCTCCATTTTCCCTTTCTCCTGTACCACCACCTCACCCTTGCTATGTCTGAGTTTGACGCTGACCTCTACGGTGGTAAATACATCCTGGCTCTTGTCTGTGTCCTGTATTTAGTTTTTTTTCTCTATGCAGATCTTTATGGGACCGAGGACTTGAATCCCGATCCAACAACCGAAAATACTCACGCGGAGCCCAAGACCGAGCCTCAAGAAAATTCTTTCTCCCCCGAACATCACTCTACAACTCGAGTTACAGAACCTGTGGTGAAAAATGTTGTTGCAACTCCTCCAAATACATCGGTAGCCACCCCTCTGGCTCCTATTGCTTCGTGGAGTGAGCCTACATCTTCTGCTGCGGAGCATCCTATACCGCCACAGGCTGTCAACGTACTGCAACAAATTCCGACGTATCAAGAATCTAACGGTGACGACCGTGGATCTAGCCGTAGCACTTACCACGGAGTAGCGGTCGAAGAACGGTCTGTTCGGCCTTCCGAAATGAAGGACGAAGGGTGAGTGGAGCTCTCCATCTTCAACTGATATTCCACGCAGGTCTATCTGCGGTTGGGTTGCTGTCGGCGGACTTGCAGTATGACGGTCATGGGGCTGGGTCCCCCCAGTCGTAGCCTAACGCGATTAGATGTCGCCTAACGCCTATTCCTGAACATCCTGTCCCTAGGCTACGACTAGCTCTTCCGTCGAACTAGCGTAAGCCGTCTAAGCTAGGCTAGCACAAAACTGCGTGTCCCACAGTACAGTCGCTCTATATCCTCTCCCTTGTCATGACTCTATGTTTAGGCTACCGATACTAACTAATAACTATCTCTGCATTTTCCCCTTCCATCGACACCGTCGTCTCCGTCGTCCCTTGCCACCACTACACCACAATTGTGCTCTGACCAACTCAAACATGCAGCAAAATGTTCATTGGAGGGCTAAATTGGGATACTACAGATGGTACTCGGTTGTGCACTGTCTCACGTAGTATGGGTAGCACTAAATTAGTTTGTCACACCAGAATCGCTCAGAAAATACTTCACCCAGTTTGGCAAGGTAGACGCCTGCACCATCATGCGGGACTCCACCGGCCGTTCAAGATGTTTTGCATTCCTCACTTTTGAGGACCCGGCGTCTGTAAATGCCGTCATGGTGCGCGAACACTTCCTAGACGGAAAGATTGTGCGTTCGGTCTACAGTATTAGTCATAACCTACCTAGATTTAACCACTTTGTAATAGATCGACCCAAAGCGAGCTATTCCTCGTCAGGAGCATCAACGCGCTACAAAACTCTTCATCGGCGGCCTCGCTGGCAGTGTAACTTCTGAGTCTATGCGCGAATTTTTCTCTCAGTTTGGTAAAGTTGTCGATTCGACGGTCATGCTCGATCGCGAGACTGGTCGCAGCAAAGGCTTTGGGTTCATCTCTTTTGAGGACACTGATGTCACCCCGTTCCTTGGTTTCGGGAACTTGGAGATTGACGGGAAACTGGTAGGGTTTCACCTCCCTGGCGTTAGATTCACTTTTTCTTATATGCTGTGATAGATTGATGTCAAGCTCGCCCAGCCTCGTTCCCAACGTGACCAATTCGATGGCACCAGTGCAGGAGGAGGTGGCGGCGGTGGCGGCGGCGGTGGTGGTGGCTACAGCAACAACGCGAATTTCAATCAAAATACTCCAATGCCCAATATGCAAGGCATGACCGGAAATACGCCATTCGACGCGCAGGCGCTGGCTGCTCTGTACACGCGCATGTTTGCTCAGATGGGCGGTATGGCTGCGATGAACGGCATGAATGCAGGTACGATGATGGGCGGCGGCGCCTAGGGGCCCGCGCGCCGCACAGGGACAACCCCCGCTAGGCCCACAGAGAGCTGGCCACCGGGGACAACACGCCTACCACCCGTACGCCCGTTGAATCGTGGAGTCGTTCAGCTGTCGTAGAGGTGGGACGGTTTACTGCAATATTGAGTTAGGGGGGTCGGTATTCTTGATAATCTTTATTTTCCCCGTCCATTTAGTTCGTTCTCCCTCCCTTTTTACTATGTATCTCTTAGAGCCGCCAGTACTCCTAGGCTTCTAATGTATGCCTCTATGCTCTTTTGCTATATGAGGGAGGCGCTGGGTACCCTCCTGTTTTTCCACTGTACCTTCTATCCTGCGTCTGGTTACCTGCGTCTGGTTATGAGGGCACGAGGTGATTCAGACAAGTGCAAAAGCATAGCTATATTTTATTTTAGCTAGCCAACGTCTTGAAGTGAAAAACATAAACATGAAAAAAAAGAATTAATGCAACTGGCGTCACATGCTGCAGTGTTCGCTCATAATTAATATCGACGTCGTCCACCTCCCGGACCCTGATAAGGGCCGTAATCCGGCGGCGGTCTCCCACCTACATGCGTTGTCAGGCGCCGCACATAGTCAAATAAGAGTGACACTCACCAGCTTTGGGCGGAGGTGGAGGGCTTCGCGAGCGACCCGTGGCGCTTGGAATGACGGCTCCACGGAACACCTGCATCAAGTCATCCGTGCGGAACACAGGTCCTACAACCACGTGATCAGAACTCCAGAAAAAGGGTGTGAAACGGTGGATGAAGCAAACGGACCATCAAAGGCGTTCGGACCAGGTAGTGTGCCAATGAACCATGAAATGACATAGGGTATATTGACAGTTTTTTCTTCTTCGTTTTCTCTTGCTCGGCGCGGCGGTGGAGCATCACGATCGCGATCACGGTCCCAGGTTGGGCTATTATACCTCTTGCGGCCCCCGCCGTCCCATCGATCGCGGTCGCGTCCGGGCGGCGAAACGGCTCTCGCTCTCTTATACTGCGGTGGGCCGTGGGAATCTGAATCTCTCCGCTTATGGTCCGGAGATGGAGCCCGTTTGTGCTGCACAGGCGGCGCAGCTGATGTCGACGTGGGTTGTGGCGTGCCAACCCCTGTCAGGAGCGACGTTTGGGTGTCGGTGCGTCCAAATGAATTGGTTGAACTGCTCGGGCTTGTCGTGCCAGTGCTCTGCCGTGCGATCGCAACACCCAGATCGCGCGCCGCGATCGCATCCGTGGAATGATACGTATGGCGTTGGGCGAAACGTTTGATCGGGGGGTCTAGCCTGGGGTTAGAGGTGGTAGGCTAGAACGCAATAAGGTTCTTACCATTAGGATAGGCTTCAGCCATACGTTTTTCCAGTTTCTGAGCTGCAGCGAGGTCACCGTATTGGTACTCGTGGCGAGCCCAGCGTTCCCAAAGAGGTCGCGCGCGATCAGGAGGAAAGGTTCCGATGACACGTTCGAAAAGTGCGCGGGCATCTATGGGATGTTAGAGGAGATCGATGGCATCTTTCAACCAGTCCTCACTATTTTCATCGTTTATCGATAATAGGAAACCAAGATAGTGGGCCACGAGATCCACTTCGTCGCTGAATGTCTCGAGGGCTTTCTCGAAGATCCGAGCAGGGGTACGAATGTCCTTCGTCAGGTGGTACTCCGCGATCGCTAAAAATTCAACATTGTACTTTGTAATTTCGAAGCTTATCCACGCGAAGTGACGTACCTGCAGACTCATAAACTTCCCAAGGGGTCCACTTGTCCCTTCTTGCCTGAGCAAATACACCTCGAGCTGACTTCAAGCCTTCCGCACGGCGCGCAAAACGCATGTAGACTGTCCACGCAAGGCCATACTCTTGGCGTTTTTCGGAGAGTTCCTTACTCTGAAAGGTTTTTTCGTCCGACTGCGTAGTAAATGACGCATTCGGTGGAATAACTTCGGTTCCCTGCGAACCGAATTGCTCCGCAGCACCCGTTGACACCGTCGACGATGTTGCAGATGGCGCAATTCGAGCTTCGTGCGTATCAAGGTCACGACGAAGCGCCTCAAGGAAGCGTTCGAAAACTTTATGTACTTCCTCGAAATTTCCTTGAAGTTCCAGGACTTCCGTGCACGCGAAATTCAAGAGAAAGCTAATGATCGAAGATGAATTAATATAGTGATGGCCGTCGTACTTTTGGCAAGACTGCTCACCTCATGGGGTTCGCTTCAATTCCCGCCTTTAAAAGGTTTATCGCCTCCTCCGTCTTACCGATGCTATTTGTCCAAACGTACGCCATGTACCTGATGGAACAGCTCAGGTTTGGGTGGGTGATAAAGGCAATCTCAACTCACCAAATCTCGCCGAAGAAACGCATGCGGATGACTGCCTTACGATATACACCCTGCACGCGTGTAACAAAAGTATTGCGATCCTGTTCATCGATCTCCAACGGGTTACTCTCTTCCCAGCGCAGATAGCTTTTCCATGCGCCAACCAATGCGCGTTCGGCAGCGTTGAATGTTGGTTTGGGAGGGAGGTAGAGGTATGGCCGAGATGGGGTGGATGGTGGCGGAGGTGGGAAAAGGGGACCGAGGTGGCGCTGGAGTTGTCGTAGGACCGTACGTGCCTGCATGTAGGAAGGCGAGAGATCACTCAAAAACTTTTTCGCCTGGATGTATGCGAATGGGGGTTAGTGGTGCTTCCCACTATGGAACTATTATGACAATAGTACTCGCCGTGATTCGGTTAAGATTATTCTCAAACGTTTCTAGCTCTGACCAAAGGGTTTCGACATTTTCGAGGGGAATTTGGACGGCGCGATGATATACTTTGCGTAAGGCATCCATCTTCTGCTGCTCTTCCCATGTTGAGTTTGTCTAGAATCGCAGTCAGTATGAGTATCCGTTCCAAAGACGGCGTTCGCTGCGATCTGTGGCAAGACAAACAGAAACATCGTCGCGCGTCCATCACACGCACAAGCGCAAGGTCACTCTCAAGACAGTGAGGGTGGCGAAGTAAGATGAATTCAAGGTCAAGTAGGAGGGACATGACACAGGACTCCAATTCCGGATTTCTGAAGAGAAACTCAGCAGACGATCATAACACACCTCGCCGGATCGTAAGAACTGGATGTAGTCCGACCAGATCTCGCCGCTATCCTTGTCTTGACCCACGTGATTGAGCGCAAACTCATAAGCCTTGCGAACGATGTCTCGCGTGGAGGGATCAACGTTGATCCGTCTGATTTGCGGGTCCTTAGTGGTCAAGCGATACTAGTTGTTAAGCGTGGCATACCGGATATAGGTCAAGTAAAACTTCCAAAGTTCTACAGCGGGGGACGTTCTTAGAAACCGAGTGAATAGGTTGTCTTCCGCGAATTTAAAATGACCCGGGACGAGAAAGTGGTTGAGATATGCTATTTGAGCAGACCACTGGACGCAATCGTGTCAGAAGAACATTTTTCACAACCGATTGCAGGTTGCGCACGGTATTTGGATACATCTTAAGGAGGCTTTCGTATGCTTCTTTGATGTTTTCCAGGTCTCCCGAGTCTTCAGCAAGTCGCACGAGCTTGTTCCATCCCTCAGTGTCGTGGGGACTTTCGCGTAAACTAGTCCGAAGTGCATCCCAATCAGAAACCGACTCTCCCGGAACAACAGCGGCGGGGGTTTGAGGTTCCTCTTTTGGAAGAGCAGACACGGGCGGGGACTGAGGTTGAGGTTGAGGTTGCGGCTCTGGATCTGGAGTGAATGAGGCGGTTTGAGGAGTGGGCGGTGGGACAGATTGCTGAGCTTGAAGTTTTTGTAGCACTTGCAGGATATCAGCGGTTGTCTGAACAACATCACTACTTGACAGTTCTGGCCTCGGGCTCGGCTCTTCCGATTGGACTCCGGTTGGATGGTCGGGCACACGTTGAGGTAGAGCAGACGAGGTTGAATCGTGGGTGATTGCCCCAACACTGGCAGGGAGTTGATGGGGCTGTTGTGTTGAGGCCAAGCTGCCATCCATGGTCAATGGAAAGCACTGACTGACTACACCAACGCAAGGGCGGAAACAAGTTGGTCGCGAACGTCGCCGCACCGCGCCCTCGCAAATAACAAATGAAAAATTCCCACGCTCGTACCGTGTCTCACCAACCAACTGCGCACACTAGTACCGGCAATGCCGCTACCAGGGAAAGGACATTCTCTACTAGCCAGGGATGAATACCCCTTCTTTGTCTCTCTCGCGCAGCTAGATTTCTGGTCCACAACGGCTACACTGGCCCCGCACCAAGTCATCCCTCACCTCCCCCGCCGCCAATCTGCAACACTTTCCCCGCGAGGAAGACTTTTGGTATAATTATGACCTTCTAGTCTGTAATTCACGAAAAATCTGAACAGACTTGAAGGTCTGCCATGATTTCAAGGTCTTACCACCACGTTTTTATTACATGTGCCCATCAACTCACATACTCCTTCTCGTTATGGCAGGGGGGATACTCTGAGAAACCGGAGGAAACCACATACACCTTCAATTTCTGGCCATTATGCGATGTCTTTGTCTAGTATTTCTGCTCCCATCTATGTGCTACCTCGTCTGATTATTGTTCTCAGCTTCTCTCACAATCGCGTCACGATTCCTCCTTCGGGTTGGATCTCTTCTGCCCATCGGCAGGGTGTCAAAATCCTGGGAACTTTGTATGCCATATTTTATTTGTGCAAGATATGGACTTATCTTACCTAGGATATTCGAGCACCCTGAGAGCGAACAGGACTGCCTCAGATTACTCTTTGGTAAACTGCCCAGCTCGAAGACCGGGCCTCCAGTTCCGCCTTCGGTTGAGACATCTGCTGTTCCCGTCTCGCCTCATTACGCCCGCTTGCTTGCGGATATTGCTTATCAGCGCGGGTTTGATGGCTATCTGCTGAATTTCGAATGGTATCTTAGCGCAGAAAGTGGGATTGGCCAAGCTCGGGCACTTACTGCTTGGATCCTGCTCCTCCAGGCGGAACTGAAAGCCAAGGTCGGTTCCCATGCTGAAGCGATCTGGTGAATCACAACACCTAAAGAACCTGTTTTTAGCTAGTTTACCTTTTTTTTTCAGGTATGATAGCGTGATCTTTAATGGTCAATTACGGTGGCAAGACCGTTTAAACAGCTATAACTTGCCGTTCTTCTTACCGTCTACGGGGTTTTTCACCAATTATACCGTGAGTGCAGGAACCTATAAAAGAATACGTTTGTACTTAATGGTCTCGACCTTAGTGGCCACCGAATTACCCATCGCTCACTGCTCACTTTTTCCTGAGCATAGATCCGTCATTAATATCCACGAAACTGGGCTCCGGCTCAGTGAAAACCGTACAGGACGTCTATGAGGGCGTCGACGTTTGGGGCCGTGGTAGTCACGGTGGCGGTGGTTTTGGCGCATACCGCGCAATTGAGCACATAGACCCTGTATCGTTGGGATTAAGTGTCGCGCTCTTCGGCCCGGGTTGGACTTGGGAAACGATGCAGGACAAGGATGGTTTTAGCTGGGCGTCGTGGTGGGAGACCGAGCGGCTCTTGTGGATCGGCCCACGGGAGAATGTGACCGTACCACCAATGCCGCAGCCCAGCGAAGGGGGTCACGACCCTCATGGACCCTTCCGCCCATTCAGTGATTTCTTTGCATCGCAGCCGCCACCAGATCCTGCAACTCTCCCGTTCTGCACGACTTTTTCTCCGGGCGTCGGGTTTGCATGGTTCGTCAATGGCACGGTGGTGATGCCGCGCACTGTGGATGGTTGGACCGATATCGACAAGCAAAGTGCGCTTGGAGACAAACTTTGGCCGCGACCACAGGTACAGTGGGAGGATAGGGAAGGGACCAAGGAACCGGTCCCTGACGCGACGTCTACCCTTCACTTCGATGATGCGTGGTTGGGCGGTAATAGCCTCCTCGTAACCTTCAATGCCACGGGCTCTCATGCGGAGGATGCAGTTTTCCGCTCCGTGTGGTTACCTATCCAATCTCTCAATGTCACTCCTCACGTCCGGTACACAACATGCGTCATATTTAAGGCCCTCCATGCTGCAGAGCTGCCCCCAGTTGATACCGACGTTGGACTTACCGTCAAGTATCCTGGATCCACGTTGGAGATCATCGACATACCCAATGCGGAGGAACTCTCGGGGGGCTGGACGCGTCAGACAATGACATTCATGCTCTCCGAGAACCAAGACTTGAAAAAGGATGCGCCAATCACTGCTGGTATCGTGGTAGGGTTTACGACCGAGGATCCGTCAAAGGCAGTCCAATTCTCCATCCTCCTGGGCCAGCTCGCCGCCTATCCGCCCCCTCCGACTCCTTCCCCCAATCTTTCTTTGGCTTCTCCCCGCATCCTCTGGGCGGATTTCCAGCCTACCGAAGACCACAATTCGGGTGTCCTTACGTGGGAACTTGGCTCGGAGTACCCACTAATCACCCTCCCAGCAGCTCCCCCCCCAGTGGACAGCCCAGTTCCGCTGTGGAGCTTCGACAACTCGAAGCACGCATTCCCGTCGTGCGCGTATTTCAATATATATGCGGGCACTTCGCTTGCGGGTCCTACCAAGGCCACGTTTATTGGCAGCACGGGTCTCGATGGTCGCGCGAATCGCCTTTACGTGGATTGGGGGGTGCAGCCGGATGCTATCAAGGGTCTGAAGGACATTCGTTTTTTTGTGCAGGGCGTCACTGATCATGGTGAAGTAATGGAATGGGAGCAATGTGTGTTTGTTGATGCGTCTCGATGAACGTGGTACGATACAAGGAAAGGAAGACACAATTTAACTGTAATATTACTGGAAGTATTGAATACCATTATGCGGTGGGACAACAAATGACCAAAACATTCGGATTATTAGTCGTAATGAGAAGCACGGTATGAAATTGGGGAACTAGCTTAGTCGACGTCGTCGAAGCCACCCTGGGGTCGTGATGACGGACCGGGGTTTGTGGGGTTTGTGGGCGTTGCAGGAGTCCTCGATGTCGAATTCGGTGCCTGTTTGCTCCGAGCCGGGCGCTTCCCCTTCTCTTTACGTCTGCGCTTCTCCAGCTTGGCCTGTTCTTTGCAAATCTCCGATTTCACAAAGGAATGGAGTGCCTCGAGTCCGTCACAAATGTGGTGCTTACTCGGCTTGTCTGATATCCTTAGGAACCCGCATGCGGGGGTGATGTCGGCACCGGGGAGCAATGCGAGAAAAAACAAGAGCGACGTACCGGCTGGTCATTTCGTCGACAATATCTGAGTCACGAAGAAACGGCATCATGGTCAACAACTCCTCAAAGACGGCACGGAAGACCTTGTCTTGTTTTCCAATTGCGAGGGTGGCTCCCAGCCAGCCTTGGAAACGATCCTTAAATTGTGGCCTAAACTCCTCGCGCAGATCGTCCAAATCAGGATCCTTGTTCTTTTCGAGATCGAACATATTTAAATCATCCACGCCCAACTCTCCGCCAGCGACGGGTACTGGAATCGGCAAACCCATCATCGCCGCCGCAAAAGCCATAGGGTGCGGGTGGTTCGGGCCTGGTGTCGAGACAGCAGTGACCCAGCTCTCGATGTTACTCGTACGGGATACGGATCTTTGTTTTAGGAGAGCCTCGAGCTCGGTCACGCGCGCAGAATCATACAGACGTGAAAAGGACAGGCAGAGCGACGCGCGGAACTCGCGTGCAATGGTGAGGAGCTGGTCCTGGCAGATTGTCAAGGAATGGGGTTTCAATGCGGATTTGGTCGCGAGAGCAACGACGGCATGTTGATATTCGGGGGCATCGCAAGATCGAAGGAGATGTGCACCGCGTGAATGAAGTTTCCAGATGGCCTCGGCGGAGTCTTCGAATGCAAAGATACTGAGCGCCGCGGCAAAATTGTCAGAACTCCACAAAGCATTGGACTCGGCGGCCTCGAGAAGTGATCGTCGAACAGTCGTCACGTCCGTGCTTATGCTGTTTACAGCTCTGTACATCTCGAGAGAGGGTGTAATATCAAAATAAGAGACAAGACTTTGTTGAACGAGATCCCGGACGTCATCGATGGCAAAATCCACCGATTTGGGCCAGTGATTAGCATGGAAGTGAAACCAACTCGGGTAATCCTGCCAGGAATGACTGTTGTCGTCTTCATCTTCCGTGAGGAACTCGTCGTCGTCGTCGTCGTCATCATCCATGTCAGAATCGAGGTCCTCGTTTAATTCGTCTTCAGAAATACAGCCGGACGTATCTCCGTCTTAATCAGAGATGGCGAGCAAAAGCGAAATAAAGCAAACTGACTCATTTGGCCTCCAAATAACATTTTTGGGAGAGATTTCCAACCCAAGTTGGCCCGAATGTCTTGCAGCATGTCAGGGATGGCATGTTTCTGTCCTGGATTACTCGCGAGCATTGAAACAAACAAATCACGCCATGTCCAAAGAAGGACGCGCTCGAAGTAGGTAATACCAACGAGGCGAAAAGTCTTGACGGGTTTCCCTGTCTTACGACGCCTAATACTCGTAACGAACCGCAAGTTCAAAAAGACACAGTTACATCTAACATACCTCTCCAGCGGCAGTACAACGGCAAGTAAAACAATACGCACCCACCGTGTGGAGTATACATCCGAGAGAGAATTTCCGCTGCGAGTAAGAGGCATTGATGCGCCAAGCGAAAATTCGTCTGATATTCGAATATGACCGACCAGATATCGTTTACCCATGTCGAAAGACTATCGATGGTCTCTTCGAACAATTTCTCGCGCGCAGAACGTTCTTTGATATATTGAGCCTGCTTCTGATCGCGCTCTATGTCATTTAGAAGCTGCTCGAGCTCCGTTCGCATGGCATTGTAGTCAAGCTTGGGTATACCCATAAAATGCGTCTGCATTTCTTTGGCAGCGTTGATGACTTTAGTCGAAACAGAATCGGGCAAGTCATCTAGCAATGGTGCAAGATGACTCTCGAAAAGCGTGCGTTGTGCCTCGGGAGGTAAAGTGTCATAAATCTGGGTGAAGCTAGACGCGGGTCATATGGTGGCAGTCAACTGTGACGACAAATCGACAATGACAGAAGTCATGCGTGGCACATACCTTGCACCCACTTTTGAGAGAGGCGGAGTAGACATTCGTGGCTCGTTTGCATGAGCGGAGAGTGCCCAGTTGCCGGTGACGTAAAAACAATCGATTGTCAATTTTGAAGAAAAGGGACACGTGACCGTAAAAAGTGACATCGGTCACTCATCTTAACGGCCAGTTGTTGGAATTAGTCGAGCTCGCGCGGCTCGTCCCTTACTAGTTTTTTAGTACAGTACAGTAGTTTTTAGTACCATACTAATATCCCCATCCATTCACCTCTGACACCATCTGTTGGAAGGACGATGACAAAGACGTCACGACCAGTCACACTCGACAATAAGTGTCTCGCTCTTGTCCTCTGTCTCAGCTATGTAATACATATTGTATATATGATCTCGGGCAATACACAAGCAGAATATACTTGCTTATCTGCGCTCCACCACCTCACGTCCCGCTCAGACCATCATGATGCATTAAGAATAATATTATATTTACTCCCCGGGCACCCTCGCGCGTTTGCCCACCCAATACCCACTCGTTTTCCCGCATGCGTATCGCATTTTTCCTATACCCGTGACAACTTATAGCGTTCTCCTCGGTGAACTGAACAAATGACTGTAATTATTGAGAGCTACAGTGTGTTAGGGTCGTGTGTGCGCTTTGAGAAACAACCCGGTCTCGTGATCGTGTCACGCTTGCCGGCAATGGCCGCAAGGCGTGCAAAGTGGATGGCTGAGGGCAAAGTTACGACGAAGAAATGAGCGAAAAAACGACTCCCCTCTCTCTGGCTCTTCCATCACATTCGTCGGTTATAATCCAGGATATCTCCCAGATGTCCCCCCTGTCGTCATCCCCGGCTCTCGCTGTTATCTTTCCCTTTTTCGCTTTAATGTGAAAAGTGATGGAGGCCACATTTCTCACTGAACCCGGTCACGTCAGGGAAAAACGATTTGAACGGATGGCAGTAAGTTCGGGCGGTAGGTTGGCGAGGAGGTGATAGGCTGGAGGCGGCGTCGTGACACCATGTGACAAACGCGTGACGTGGCTATTGTTGCATCACGTTTTATCCATTTTGATTCGATTTCACTTCATTCTCTCCTCCCTTTATTCATTCCCACTCGTCCTCCGCCTGGAAGTGCCAAGTGGTCGAACTTGGCCTTCCGAAATCGATGCAAGGAAACCATCCCGAAAGCTTCTCACTGCATCATTCTCCCACTTCGCTACCTCACACCGTTGGTGGTTTCAATTTCCCACTTCAACCCACTTCACACACTACGATCAAGATCCCCGCTTCCATGCAACTCCGCAACAGAAATAGCGTCGGATCAGCACACAGCATAGCCTCTGGCTCGGAATACCATGAAAGCAATGGATCCATGGACCTTGACGGCATGCATGAGGAAGATGCAGAAGGCGAAGACGAGGATCCTCAGTCTCCCAAGAAGGAGAAGGTTTATGGGATGTCTATGCGTGGTAGACGTGTCACCATTGCAAAGTACAGGGAGTCTGACAGCGAACCTGATCCTCTCACAACGGCAGGATATGACGAGCCGAAGGGGGACCCCGAGGTGGACTTTGATGAAGAGGACGCACCTCGCGTAACCACAAGGAGACTTCGCTCTAGACCTAGTCATGTAGTTCTCAGCAGCGATGAAGGGGACTCAGGTAACGGTCGCCGCTATTCCACACGCAGTCAAAGCAAGAAACCAGAGGCTCCTAAGAGCTCGCCAAACCGTCGACTCCGTCGTGGGCCACCTACTACGTCATCTCCCATGCGGACACGCGACAGCAGACGAGCTAGTCTGCGATCTCGGAGGATCACTCACGACGATGGGGATGCAGATGGATACGTCGATGTTGAACAGGCGAACGACTCTGCGGATGACTCGATGGAAGATGCTGTGCCCTCATCCGACCTTGTCGTCAATGACGATGAAGATGCCGATGCGGAGGGTGATGTCGAGGTCAACGGCGAAGGGGAGGATGAAGTACTGCCGAGCGATGGAAAGCCTTACGCGCTGCGGCAGCGCGTCAAAGTGAATTATGCCATCCCACCGCCTCTGGAGGACATACCAGTTGCCCCGCCAAAGCCCACGTCAAGTAGGCATGGAGGTGGGCGAAGTAATTGGAACCGCAGCGGCACGAAGAAGGGACCGGGCTGGAGTGCCAATGGGGCAGAGCTTAGCCGATTTTTGGGTCTTCCCGGAGAGGACTCGGTATGTGGTATTCCTTTTCCACCATCCGTGTAAAACTCAGACCATGTAGGATTCAGACGTACCGACTCAGGCGCCGCGAAAAGGGTTCGGAAATGGCGCATTCACCGGTGGTCTCAGTGGCCTTCTACCAGGAGATTTAGCCGCCGCAGCTGGGACCCCAGCAAACTTTGGCAAGGTCGGCGACGCTGGTGAGTCTTGCCTTACCCCTAGATGAAGGTTATATGACCTCTTCGCAGCATTGGCGGATGCTGATCCACTTGGAGTAAGCCAGAATGTCACTTTCGATGAAGTGGGCGGGTTGGATGATCGTTTGTCTTGTTCATCTCCCTTTCGCAAATATTTCCTGACCGTCTGGTAGATATCAACTCGTTGAAAGAAATGACACTCCTCCCATTGCTCTATCCCGAAGTCTTCCAAAGATTCAGTCTCACTCCACCCCGGGGGGTCCTATTTCATGGGCCCCCAGGCACAGGAAAGACGCTCCTGGCCCGTGCCCTGGCCTCCAGCTGTCGTTCTAACGGCAAAGGCATCTGTAGGCACAATTGCCGTATTGTTGTCAGCGCACTGACCTCTTCGTAGCCTTCTTCATGCGTAAAGGTGCCGACGTTCTTTCAAAATGGGTCGGCGAAGCAGAACGCCAACTTCGCCTCTTGTTCGAGGAAGCACGTAACTGCCAGCCCAGTATAATCTTCTTTGATGAAATTGATGGCCTTGCTCCCGTTCGCTCATCTAAGCAGGACCAGATCCATGCTTCGATAGTTTCCACATTACTCGCCTTAATGGACGGCATGGACGGCCGTGGGCAGGTTGTTGTTATTGGCGCAACCAACAGACCGGACGCCGTGGACCCGGCGCTAAGGAGGCCAGGACGTTTCGACAGGGAGTTTTACTTTCCGCTTCCAACTCTTGAAGCCCGAAAAAAGATTCTGAGGATTATGACGAAAAAGTGGGCTGGATGGGAAGGGGAGAAGGGTGAGGAACAAGTCTCCGGCCTGGCAAAGCTCACAAAAGGTTATGGTGGTGCCGATATGCGAGTACGTTCATGGCCGTCAAATACACCTGTTCATATGTTTGACGCCATTCAACTAGGCCCTCTGCACAGAGGCAGCTCTGAATGCAGTGCAGCGACGATATCCTCAGATATACAAATCGAACGATCGTCTGCTACTCAAGCCGGAGACTATCGAGGTCGAACTACGAGATTTCATGATCTCCGTGAAGAGTAAGGTGTTCTTCTGAGAATTGACTTTCGTGTTGATTCATGTTTGTATCTCCTAGAGCTGGTGCCTTCCTCTGCGCGTTCCTCAGCATCGGTAGCCTCCCCATTGCCAACACAGCTGGTCCCTCTACTTGCTGAAACGCTGGACAAAGTAAAGGCTGTGATCGACAAAGTAATGCCTTTTAGTAAGAAACGTACTGCGCTCGAGGAGGCCGAATGGGAGGATGAGGGTCAAGACGGGGGTCTGGAGCGTGAGCTCATGCTACAATGCAAGTCGTTTTGCATTCTCAGCAATACATGCCTAATAATTTGGCCTTAGCTATGGACACCCTACGTATCTACCGACCAAGGATAGTCCTCCATGGGCCAGTGGGCATGGGCCAAAACTATATCGGCACTGCAACTCTCCATCACCTAGAAGGCTATCATGTACAGAATTTGGATTTAGGGACTCTTCTATCCGATTCAACAAGGGTTTGTCTACATGCATCTGTTGCCGAATTGTTCTCACTATTCCCATTTCCCATGTTAGACGAGCGAGGCCGCAATCGTCCAACTTTTCGTAGAGGCAAAGCGGCACCAACCGTCTATTATCTACATTCCATCACTCCGGGGCTGGTGCTCCGCCGTTTCGGAGACGTGCCGTAGTACCGTTCATGCCATGCTAGGCACACTTGCTCCCACCGACCCTATTCTTCTTCTCGCGGTCGTGGATGGGTCCTATATGTCCCTCCCACGCGATGTACGAGCTTGGTTCGGTCCTGCACGCGAGACTCGCATCGAGGTCACTCGATCCAGCGCAGCCCAACGTGAAGCGTTCTTCGAGGGCCTACTGAAGGATGTCCAACGGCCACCGAACCTGTTTCCGGATGGCTTAAAGCGCAAGCGACGCGTACTTGAGGAGCTCCCGCTCGCACCACCTATTGAGCCGAGACAGCCGACAACGGCAGAACTTGCGGTGCAACAGGAGAACGACCACCGAATACTCACTCTTCTTAGATATCGTTTGGGGCCGATCCTCACCGAACTCAAACGCAAGTTCAAACGTTTTACCAAGCCAGCGACCGTAAGCCATTGTTGACTTGGTATTCCTGCCAGTTGAAAATTTATTCCCTCCAGGAGGAGTATCGTTTTCCGGAGCAAGTCCCTGTGCCGGAACCGCGACCACAACCACAACTTATCGATAAAGTCACGACACTTGACGCTCATGAAGGCCCCAATGGTGTACTCGAGGTTGTTGAAAAACACACCGAAGGCGTTGTAAACTGCGTCTCAGAACCCCCTGTCCCTGCCGAGCTATCTATACCACCACCACCCCAACCCCCTCCCGCCGTTGAAGGACAACCCAAAGTACCCAAGCTATTTGACATGGACTTAGAACGAATGCATGTCGAATTGCACAAAAACCGATATTTGACTCCCCAGAACTTTCTCGATGACGTCGGGAAGATGGTTCATAATGCGGTCGTGTGCCATTCAGAGGACCTAGAGCGTTTGCACCGCGCTCAAGCAATGTATACGGCAACCGAAGTCTCCATGCAGGACTTTGACCCCCAGTTTCGCACTGAATGCGAGCGCATGGCAGAACGCGAACGTCAGCGGCGGGCAGCCAGAAAAAAAGAAAAGGAGAAAGCAAAGGAACGAAGTCCCCGGGAGGCTGACGCGGGAAGCGAAACCTATGCACCTGGCACTCGCCGAAGCGCGCGGCACAATGGGCAAGAGCCAGAAATCGCCATTACAGATGTAACAAAGCTCGAGCGTGCAGCAAGGCTCAAGCGTCAGCGGTCAACTGGACCGAGTTCACAGGCATCCGGCGACGAAATCAGTGATGGCCGTAATGCTAAGCGTTC
>WNFQ01001076.1_pt1 | contig 35836 bp, 29 predicted proteins | sample 5400171 | NCBI WGS metagenome assembly WNFQ01 (sample SAMN13153356, study PRJNA577476) | soil metagenome | isolation source: 20 cm soil under Madrone tree | place: USA:California | collected 2016-06-14
CGGTTTCCTAAACCGAAGGTCGGAGGTTCGAGTCCTCTCGGGACCGCCACGATTTCCCGAACCGCGGGGGTTCAAGGCGCGGCTTGCAAGCGAGCGACCCACCGAACCTCGATCTGCAAACGTGAGGAAGGCCATGTCGGATAGTATTGAATCGAATGATGAGCGGCCGTGCCTACATTGTCTGATCGGCGACGTCATCGACGATTTTTACGCGGAATATGGTTCGCTGAGCGGCGAGAAAGACGCCATCGATGTGGACGAAATCATCACCGCGCTCGCCAAGACAGTCGCAGAGCTGACCTATGGTTCGGACGCCGCGCTGCGCCAGCGCGTTTTGGATGACTTGATGCGGGAAATTTCCCAGTTCGAGGCCGAGTTTGCAAACGCGCCGGCAAGTGACATGCGACACTGAGCCGTGACAGGCCCCCATGAGATCGCCTGTCAAGAGATTGACGACGACGTAAAGGTACGCTGCCCGGTCGGCGCCGGCCGACGGGGCAGCTGTATTCGGCGTCCGTGCGAACTTGACTAGATCGCCATCTTCAAGTGCTTGGCCGGGCGGAACGCGACCTTTTTGCTCGCTTTGATTTTGATAGCTTCGCCGGTTGCCGGATTTCGCCCCATGCGGGCTGCACGTGCCCTGACCTGCAAAATGCCGAAACCGGCAATCCGGATGCGTTCGCCTTTTTTGAGATGCTTGGTGATAAGGCTCACGAGATCGCCGAGAATGGCCTCGCCCGCTCGTTTCGTGAGTTCGTGATCAGCCGCCAACCTTGCCGCCAAATGCTTGAGCGTAACGGGACGGCCAGACTTGGCACTTGTCATCGCTTTGCCCGCCATGATGGATGCCCTCCTCAGAGGCGCGAAATGCGCTTGTGCTGCTAGCAGATATGATTCGAGACCGGAAGGAAAGCAGCTTTCCACATGCGTAACCGGAATCGCGGGCGTTCGGAGAGTGCGCTGAAATCGAGCCGTTCCGGCGGCTGACCGGCGCACTTGCGGACATTTCGGAATCGATCCGGGAACGAAGCAGAATCGCAACGGGAACGTCGTTCCCGTTCTGCGGGCGTGAGCCCGCGCCTGCCGGTGCAGCAGCCGGATCCCGGACCGCTGTTCGTGGGGCCCGCCGTTGCGTTAACCCAGCGCTTACGACATCGACGACATGGTTTACGAAAACACCCCAAACATTGGTCGCCTGGAAGCGTGTTCGCTGCAATTGACCGCCATGCCAAGTCGACGAGCATATCGGGAGCAGCCCGCAAAACGGGAAACCTCCCTCTACGTCCCGGTGAAGCGCTTCCTCGAGCGTCTTGGCTTCGACGTCAAAGGCGAAATCTGCGGCTGCGATCTCGTTGCCATTCGCGGCGAAGAACCGCCGCTCGTAGTCATTGGCGAATTGAAGCTCGCCTTCAATCTCGAGCTCGTGTTGCAGGGTATCAATCGCAGCGCGGCCTGCGATCAGATCTGGCTTGCCGTGCGCGTGTCGGATCGCCGCGGCCGCGCGCGTGATCCGCGCGTGCGCAAGCTTTGCCGGCTCTTGGGTTTTGGACTTCTCGGCGTCTCGGCTGCTGGCCGCGTCGAGGTACTGGTCGAGCCTGTCCCATGGCGGCCTCGCCGCGATGCCAAGCGCCGAGCCCGCCTGCTCGGCGAGCACCGCCGGCGTCTAGGCGATCCGGTGCCCGGCGGCACCTGCAAGGAGCCGATCATGACCGCCTACCGCCAGCAAGCGCTCGCCTGCGCGGCTTCGCTGTCCCGCGGCCCGCGGCGCACATCCGAGATCAAAAGCGCGATCCCTGACGCGCCCAAGATTCTGCTGCGCAATGTCTACGGCTGGTTCTTCCGTGTCGAGCGCGGCACATATGCGCTCACGCCGGTGGGCACGGCGGCGCTGGCGCGTTGGCCGCAGGCAGACGCTTGTTTACTCGAACCTTAATCTTCGAGCGCTTGTCCGGCGGCAAACCTCCGGCAACGCACGCCAGAGGGCACCGCGAGTCGAGAAAAAAGCCCCGACGAGCGGGGCTTGAGTAAAGGAGGAAACGCCCATGATTAGGCGCGGGAAGGTTACCTGATTTGCTTGCTGTGCCAACGCAGATATTGAGCTGCGACTCGAGAATTGAGACGCATGTGACTTTTTCGTCACAGCCGTAGGCCAGCAATCCTACCGGCGGCCCAGTGCTGAATCAGGCGCAAATCCCGTGCGTTGTTCTGCAACGTAGCCTGGATCGCCTCGCGTAGCGTTGCAAAATCGCTCTTATGCCAGCGCGCCACGTCGATGTCGGCGAGGAGTCTTGCCGCGCTGCCGAAAACGATAATCCGGTCCCCGACGCCGATTGCTTCCTCGAGCTAGTGGGGTGGATGAAACCACTAAGCCGGACTGCGGCAATGTCGCGGATTGCTCTAGCAGAGGTCCCATCTGCCGGCTAATCAAGTACGCCCTTCAGCGCGATCGACGCCTGTAGTCTGGCAAGCCGGCCTGATCACCATGGACAACGCAAATCGTCTGCGCAATCTCGGCTTTTTCTTCGATGCCTCCGTGGGGCGCGTGCCGGACAAGGTTGCGATCATCGACCTGTTCGGTGGAAACGAGCGATGCGTGACCTATCGGCAGCTCGACGAGCGGATGAATGCCGCCGCGAGCATGCTGGCTCGGCTCGGCGTATCGCCTGGCGAGCGCGTCGCCTTGTTAATGGGAAACCGCACGGAGTTTATCGAATTCTTCTTCGGGTCGATGCGCGTCGGCGCGATCCCGCTGCCGCTCAACACGCGCCTTGCGGCTGACACGCTGGAACGAATCATCGCGGAGGCGGCCTGCACGCTGGCCGCCGTGGATCCATCGAGCCATCGCAGTGCGCTCGCGATCGCGCGCCGTTCGCCGCTGCGCCAGCGGCTCGCCCTCGATCAGCGCGAGGAAGATTTTCTGTCGTTCGAGGAGGAAATGGCAAAGCCAGCTGCGCCCGTCGATCCGCCCGCAATCGCAGATGGTGCGCAAGCGTTTCAGCCCTATACGTCGGGTTCGACCGGGAGGCCCAAAGGCGCGATCATGACGCATGAGGGCATGCTTTGGTACGTGGCCTACAACCAGCGCTATTGGCCTTGCGCGGAGAGCGACCGCGGCCTCGTCGCGCTCCCGCTCTTCCACAAGAATGCACTGCGGGGAACCGTGAAGCCGATGCTCTATGCCGGCGGCTCCTTCGTGCTGATGCCGGCATACGACGCGCGCGCCTATCTCGATGCTTTGGCGAAGTACAGATGCACCTATTCGCGTGGGGTGGCGGCGATATTTACGATGTTTCTCCAGCATCGCGACTATCTGCGCACGCTCGACCTCAGCGCGCTGCGCGAGCTCACGATCGGCTCGGCGGTGGTGACGCCGGAGCTGATCGATGCCGTCGAACGTGCGCTTCCCCATGTCAAGGTTTCGGAAAGTTACGGATTGACCGAGGGTGGAAGCCCGCTGCGGGCGCCGATCGATGGTCGTGCCGGGCCGCGCGGCAGCCCCGGCGTGGCCGCGCCCGAGATCGAACTCAGGCTGATCGACGGCGAGGGCAACGATGCCGAGGAAGGCGAGCTATTGATCCGATCCCCTTATGTCTGCCGCGGCTATTATAACGAGCCGGAGATCACGCGGGCCAAGCTGACGGACGGCTGGCTGCACACGGGAGATATCTTCTGTAGGGACAAGGACGGGTTCTTCTATTTCCGTAGCCGCGTCGACGACATGTTCAGTTGTGGCGGGGAGAACGTCTATCCGAAGGAGGTCGAGAACGTGCTGTTCGGCCATCCCGAGGTGGTCAATGCCGTAGTGGCGCCAGTGCCGCATCCGGTGAAGGGCTTGGTCCCGGCCGCGATGGTGGTTGCGCGCGCCGGCTCGAGGATCACCTCGGACGATCTTAAGACCTATTGCCTCACCAAGGGAGCGGCCTATTCGCATCCACGTTTCATCGACATCGTCGCCGCGCTGCCGCTCAACGGCGCCGGCAAAATCGATCGTCGCGCAGTTGCGGCGAAGCTCGACGCTGTCTTTGGCCCGAGAGGCGGCGCGTGAAACTGGATCGAAATCCGCCTAGACTGACCAACAGACGATCGGAGGAACCATGCTTTCCGAGACCGACCGCAACAAAGCCGCAGACCTCCTCATGCGCGCGGAGAAGGAGCGCAAACAGGCGACCCAGCTCTCTAAGACTTGGCCCGACATCAACATCGAGGACGCCTACGCCATCTCCACCGAGGTAGCCAAGCGCAAGATGGCGGCCGGAGCGACACTGATCGGCCACAAGGTCGGCCTGACCTCGAAAGCTATGCAGCGTTCCTCGCAGATCGATGAGCCGGATTACGGGCACCTCTTCGACTATATGATGATCGCCGATGGTGCCAGGATTCCGCACGAGAATTATTGCCGCCCACGCGTCGAGATCGAACTCGCCTTCATCATGGCCAGGCCGTTAAAGGGGCCTCGCGTCGGGTTAGCCGAGGTGCTGCGTGCGACCGAATACGTCGTGCCCGCGATCGAGATAGTCGACGCGCGCCTGCAGGATCCGCGCAGGATTTTCGATACCGTCGCCGATAATGGCGCGGCGGCCGGAATCGTCGTTGGCGGTCGGCCGGTTAAGCCGCTTGACGTCGACCTGCGCTGGGTCGGCGGCATCATGTACAAGAATTCCGAGATCGAGGAGACCGGGGTTGCGGCCGGCGTGCTCGGCCATCCCGCGCTCGGCGTGGCTTGGCTTGCCAATAAGCTCGCCAGCCATGGAATTGCGCTCGAGGCCGGTCATCTCGTTCTGGCGGGCTCGTTCACGCGCGTGGTGTTCGCGAATAAGGGCGATACGCTGCATGCCGACTTTGGCACACTCGGCGGCATCGCGGTGCAGTTCATATAGCGGCGCGGTTCGATGCCGTATCGCTGAATCGCGTGCTCGCCGCTGCACTCGCTGATCCCGCCGTCGAGGCATCGCTTGCCGATCTCGGCGTTGACGTCATCGGCGCACGCCAGAGGTGCTCGCGGCTTACAGCAATTCGCAAATTCCCATATCCACGCGTGCCTCACACATCGGAGTTCCTCGTATGAATACAGGCGACCGATCGACTTCCGGCCTCGCCCGCAACGTCCGCCGCTTGGGTCATCTCGATCTCGCCGGCGGTGGACAGGTGACGGTGTGCGGCTCGCATGCGTTTGTCGGGCACATTCCCAATCCGGAACATCTCGGCACGTCGATCATCGACATCGCCGATCCGCGCCAGCCGCGCGTCATCGCCACGATCGCGCTCGAGGATCACGAGTCGCATAGCCATAAGGTACGGGTTGTTGGCGACATCATGATCGTGAATCACGAACGCAACATGAGCAAGATCGGTCGCCGCGCCGAAGAGCTTCCCGCGGTACGCCGTGCGCTCACCGAAGCGCTCGGGCGCGAGCCCACGCGCAAGGAAGTGGCCGACAAGATGCGTGTGAGCGAGGCCGACCTGGCGACGCTTGAAGCGTTCGAGCAGCGCGGCTATCACAACGGCGGTTTCAAGATTTACGATGTCTCAAAGCCCGCGCAGCCGAAGCTCATCGCATATCAAAAGACCGGCGGCATCGGCGTGCACCGCTTCGACATGGATGAACGCCACGCCTACATCTCGACCGAGATGCAAGGCTACATCGGCAACATCCTCGTCATCTACGGTCTGGGCGATCCGGTTAAGCCGCAGGAAGTCTCGCGCTGGTGGATGCCAGGGCAGCACGTCGCGGGCGGCGAGACGCCGACCTGGTCGGGCCGGCGGCACCGCCTCCACCATGCGCTGCGCTTCGGGGACGAGATGTGGGCGAGCTGCTGGCACGCGGGCTTCTGGGTTGTGGACGTATCCGATCTGGCGCGTCCGAAAAGCGCCGGTAGCTGCAACTATCATCCACTCTTTCCGGAGCCGACGCACACGGTAATGCCGCTGCCGGGCCGCACGGGCGGCCGACGCATTGCGATTGCCATCGACGAGGAGGATCAGGCGCTAAGCGCAACGGAGGAGGAGGCGCGCCGTGGGCGTGCGCATGCCTGCATCTTGACCTTCGACGTGAGCGATCTCGGCGCCATCAAGCCGCTTGCGCAGTTCCAGGTCAGCGAGCTCGATTCGCCGTTCAGCCGTACCGGCGGCGCACGCTTCGGCGCGCATCAGTTCTGCGAGCGCATGACGGGCACCATCGTCCATGCCGTCTGGTTCGGCGGCGGATTGCGGATCATCGATGTGGCCGATCCGCAAAGCCCGCGCGAGGTCGGCCATTTCATCCCCGAGCCCGTTGCGGGAAGGACCGCGCCGCAGAGCAACGACGTCGCGCTCGACGAACGCGGTCTGATCTACATGATCGATCGCCACGTCGGCTTCGATATCTTGGAGTCTCGGGTCTGAACCGGAGGGTCGCACGCGCTGGACTGAGGTCCCACGCGGAACTACCATCCTCCGCAACAAGTACACTGCGAGGTGTATACCATGCGCAAATCGATCGTCGTGACCGCAGCCGCAATGTTCGGGGCAGCCGCAGCTGCAGCTCCGAGCCCTGCCGTTGCCAAGCCCAAGCTGAGCGATATCTCGGTGACCAAACAGACCGACAAAGCGTCGCCAAATCTTCTCCGTGCGAACACGGCTCCGCGTGACGTTGCCACCGGTCAAGCAGTTGGCAGACGAACGCACAAGCCCGTTCGCTGAGCCCGCGCCAGCTCACTGCGTCGACTGATAGAACGCCTTGGCGTCGGCGCTGAACGCTCTGCGCGATTCCGCGTCAGTGTAGAACATGTGCCCGCCGCGATAGAGCACAAGCTGTGTGCGCGAGGGATCGCCCATCGGCGGCAGATGATCGAGGACGTAGCGGCTCGCCGCGTAAGGCGTCACCATGTCGGCGTAGCCGTGCGCGACAAGCAGGCGGAACGAGGGAATGAACGCGAGCAATTCCCGCAAATCGTCGCTGGCGCTGGCCGAACCGCGTCCCGCGCCTTCACCCCAATCCCATTTGCCTGCGATGTCGGACGCGAGCAGGATGTAGCTCATATCGGTCTTGAATCCGAGCTCGTCGCGCGCATAGGCGGCGTAGGCCGCGCCATAAGCCCGGGTGAGGCTGTCCAGCACCGGATCACCCCCGCGCGCGCTCTCCTGTTCTGGGAAGGGGTCGGGCACCGCGAAGGTCGCGTCGTAGCGGCTGACGATCTTGCCTTCGCCGGAGCGCAAATGCTTGATGTAGGCATCGCGAATGAATCCGCGCGAGCGGGTGACGACGTCCTCGGGAAGTCCGGTGAGCTTTGCGACGCGCGCATAGAAATCGCGTGCGGCATCGCCTTGCGGCCGTGGGCCGGCGAGCGTCGTGAGGTAGTCGGTAAGGGCGAAACGCTCCACCTCAGCCTGAGCCTCCTTGCTGAAAGCGCCTGTACGCTCGAGCTCGGCCGCCGCCAAGGACGGCAATTGCAAGGCGGCGCTCAGCGCGGAGCGATTGCTGCCGAAGGTCAAGCCGCCCTCGATGACCGGCGACAGCATGATAATGCCGGACATTATGATGCCCTGCTCGTGCTGCAACACGTGCGCCACCTTGGCGGCGCGGTATCCGCCGTAGCTCTCACCGAGAAGATATTTGGGCGAAGCGGTGCGGCCGTTCTTGGCGAGATAGAGGGCAATGACCTTGGCCACGGCCTGCGCGTCTTGCCGCACGCCATAGAAGGCGTTGCCGCCGTCGGCCTTCGCCGGCCTACTCCAGCCGGCGCCGACCGGATCGATCATGACCAGATCGGTGAATGCGAGCCAGGTCGCAGGATTGTCGCGCATACGGGCGGCGGCGGCATCGTTGCCGGGAAACTCGAGGATGCGCGGACCGACCAGTCCCAAATTGAGATAGGCCGACGCCGCCCCAGGTCCGCCGTTGAAGGCAAAAGTGACGGGACGGCTCGCAGCGTCGGCGTTCTTTGCGACATAGGCGGTGTAATAAACTGCGGCCGAACGCTCGCCCGACTGATCGAACAGCGAGAACGTTCCCGCGGTCGCGGTGTAGGGCAAACTGCCGCCTGGAATCGCGACCGCATGCTCCGTCACGGCGTCTGCCGGCAATAGCCGCAGCACGCTTTCGCGCGCTTGTTCCCCTTGCCGCGGCCCGCTCGCATGTTGTTCGCTCTGCTGCGCTGGTGGGCGGCGCGGGCGCTCCTGCGCGCTCGCGAGCGTAGCCATGCCGGCGATTACGAACGCCAAGAGCGTCCGGCTGAGCTTGGCCAGGGAGGGGATGATCAGCGGGGGCGTGGTCATCAAGGCGTCCAATAACAATGTTGCAGCGCCCCACTTGGACAGACCATAGCGTATAGAGCCCTGCCTGCTCAAACTCGTCCTCGGTGGACAACGGGCGATAGATCAGGGAATGTCGGCTTCCCGGCGCTTTGCCGGGCGAAGAAAACTGCAGGAAAATGCAAAAAGAAACACCGCGCAGGACGCCGAAGGCCAGGCCAGTTCCCAGGGCCTCACGCGCGCTCGAGCGCTTCACGGTCCTCGACCTGACGCGCGTGCGCGCCGGGCCCACCTGCGTGCGTCAGCTCGCGGACTGGGGCGCCAACGTCATCAAAATCGAGTTACCCCCTGACCCTGGCGGCGGCGATCCGCTCGGTGGTCCGCGCGAAGGATCCGACTTTCAGAATCTGCACCGCAACAAGCGCAGCATCACGCTCAACCTCAAGGCGCCGCAAGCCTTGGCGGCGTTCAAGCGCATGGTGAAGAAAGCCGACGTCGTGGTCGAGAACTTTCGCCCCGACGTGAAGCGGCGGCTCGGCATCGATTATCCGCAGTTGCGCAAGGTCAATCCGAAGCTGATCTACGCGAGCATTTCCGGTTTCGGGCAGACCGGGCCCTACGCCGGCCGGCCTGGCTTCGACCAGATCGCGCAAGGCATGGGTGGCTTGATGTCGATCACCGGTCTGCCGGGGCAAGGGCCGGTGCGTGTCGGCATCCCGGTCGCCGATCTGTGCGCCGGATTGTTTTGCGCGCTCGGTATTCTGGTTGCACTGCTCGAGCGGGAGAAGTCGAAAAAGGGCCAGTACGTCGCAACATCGCTGCTGGAAGCCCAGATCTTCATGCTCGACTTTCAAGGCGCGCGTTGGCTGATCGGCGGCGAGGTGCCTGGTCAGGCCGGTAACAATCATCCGACCAGTATTCCGACTGGCGTGTTCAAGACCGCCGACGGGCACATCAACATCGCTTCGACCGGCTCGAAGATATGGGCGCGGTTCTGCAACACCGCCAACGCAACCGAGCTGATGCAGCGTCCGGAATATCAAACCGCCGCCGAGCGCTCGAAGCACCGCGACGCGCTCAATGCGGATATGGAGAAATATACGGTCAAGCGCACGAGCGCGGAGTGGATCGAACTGCTCAACAAAGCCGGGGTTCCCTGCGGGCCGATCTACACGATCGACCAGGTCTACGCCGACCCGCAGGTCGTGCATCTCGGTATTGCGCAGCCGGTTAAGACCAAGAACAAGTCGACACTGCGCATGGCCCGCCAGCCGGTATCGCTGTCGCGTACGCCGAGCCGGTTCGCGGCGCCGCCGCCGGAGCTCGGCGAGCATACCGACACCATACTCAAGGAATTCGGCTTCAGCGCGAAGCAAATTGCCGCGCTGCGCAAGGCGAATGCTGTTTGACGAGCTCGAACTGGTGCGCGAGGCGCGGAGGACAAGCGATGGACGACGTGACTAAGACCGACAAGGTGCTCGCGCGCAAGGACGGGCGCATCGGATATGTAATCTTCAATAATCCCGACCGTCATAACGCGGTGTCGCTCGATATGTGGGCGGCGACCAGCCGCATACTTGAGGATTTCGCGGTGGACGATGAGGTGCGCGTGGTGGTGCTCACGGGTGCCGGCGGCAAGGCGTTCGTCTCCGGCGCCGATATTTCCAAGTTCGAGAGCGAGCGCGCCACCCTCGAGGCGACCAGGCACTACAATGCAACGGTCGAGAAGGCATATGCCGGGATCCAGCAGTTTCCCAAGCCGACCATCGCCATGATCCGCGGATACTGCATCGGCGGCGGCCTTGGACTGGCAGTGTGCTGCGATCTTCGCATCTGCTCCGACAATTCGCGCTTCGCAGTGCCGGCGGCAAAGCTCGGCCTCGGCTATTCCTATGCCGGGCTGCGCCGGCTCATCGACGTGGTCGGGCCGGCGTTTGCGCGCGAGATCTTCTTTACCGCGCGCCAGTTCGATGCCGAGGACGCCCGTCAGATGGGCCTGGTCAACCGCGTCGTGCGGCAGGTGGAGCTCGACACCTACGTCAAGGATTACGCGGAGACGATCGCTGCCAACGCGCCGCTTACGGTCAAGGCGGTCAAGTACATCGTCGGCGAAGTCATGAAGGATGACTCTGCGCGCAACACGGCCCGGTGTGCCGAGATGGTGGAGCAGTGCTTCGCCAGCAACGACTTCATCGAAGGCCGCCGCGCCTTCATGGAGAAGCGCAAGCCGGCATTTACCGGCACCTGAGCAAGTGGCGGCAAGCTGTCGCGGATACCAATCGACGATTTAGTGTTTCAATGGTCGAGACGGCGGCGGCGGAACGACCTGCAGGGTGTCGAGGAGAACGGGCGTGGCGTCGGTCGAACTGCGAGGCCTGACCAAGCGTTATGGGGAGGTCGCGGTCGTCGACGACGTGTCGCTCACCATCGAGCACGGCCGGCTCGTGTGTCTGCTCGGCCCCTCCGGCTGCGGCAAGACGACGACGTTGCGCTTGATCGCAGGCTTCGTCGAGCCGTCCGCGGGCGAGATCCGGGTCGGCGACCGTCTCGTGTCCTCGCCGGCACGGACGCTGCCGCCGGAGCGGCGCAACATGTCCATGATCTTCCAGAGCTATGCTCTGTGGCCGCACATGACGGTCGCGGAGAACGTCGCCTACGGACTGAAACTGCGCAAGGTTGATCGCGCGACCATGGAGCGCAAGCTCGCTGCGATCCTGGATACGACCCACCTGCGCCCGCTCGCCGACCGGTATCCGGGCGAGCTCTCGGGCGGACAGCAGCAGCGCGTAGCGCTCGCGCGCGCCCTCATCGTCGAGCCCGAGACGTTGCTCCTCGACGAGCCGCTGTCCAATCTCGATGCCAATCTGCGCGAAGAGATGCGCTTCGAGGTGCGCCGCCTGCACGACGAGTATCGGTACACCACGGTTTACGTAACGCACGACCAGTCGGAGGCGATGACGACCGCCGACCTGATCGCGGTGATGAATGCGGGCAGGATCGAACAGGCGGGCTCGCCCGAGGATATTTACGATCGGCCGCGCTCGGAATTCGTCGCCCGCTTCATCGGCTCGAGCAACGTCATCAAGGGCCGAGTGCTTGACGATTGTCATCTCGCGTCTTCGGGCTCGACGCTGCGCTGCAGCGGCGGCAAATTTGCCGCCGGCGCCGAGGGCGCGGTCGCCATACGACAGCACGCGGTGCGGCTATCGGCGAAGAAGCCCGACGCAACCGAAAATGTGCTGCCGGGAACCGTGGTGCGGCAGGTGTTCCTCGGCGCAAGCCGTGACTATCTGGTGGAGGTGGGCGACGGCACGCAGCTGCGCGTGGTTGCACCCGCGGCGGAAAATATCCCCCAGGGCGCTTCGGTATGGCTCCATCTGCCGCCGGAGCGTTGCCTGATACTGAGCGGATGACTGGCAAGACCAACCATTTTGGGTGAGGAGATGACGATGAAACGGTTTGCACGCCGGGACGTGCTCAGGGGCTCGGTGGCCATCGCGGCATCGGGCGCGTTTGCATCTGTGACCTCGGCCGCCCCGCCGCCAAGCCCGGTCACACCGGAGATGATCGCGGCGGCAAAGAAAGAGGGCAGGGTTGTTTACTACACGTCGATCGATCTGCCCGTTGCGGAGCGCATCGCCAAAGCGTTCGAGGCGAGATATCCCGGTATTGACGTGCGCGTGGAGCGCACCGGCGCCGAGCGCGTATTCCAGCGTATTGGCCAGGAATATGCGAGCCGCATTCACTCGGTCGATGTCGTCAATTCGTCTGACGCCGCCCACTTCGTCGTGTGGAAACGCGAAGGGATGCTCGAGGCGTACGTGCCCGAGGACGTTGCCAAATATTATCCCGCCGAGCACAAAGACCTCGATGGCACCTTCGCGAGCTTTCGCGTTTGGCTGTGCGTTATCGCCTACAACACGACCATGGTCAAAGCCGAGGAGGCGCCCAAGAGCTACGCCGACCTGCTCGATCCGAAATGGACGGGCAAGATCGTCAAAGCGCATCCGAGCTACAGCGGCACCATCATGACCGCGACCTACCAAATGGCGCGCGACCTCGGGTGGGACTATTTCGAGAAGCTTGCCAAGCAGAAGGTGATGCAGGTGCAGTCGTCGGCCGATCCGCCGAAGAAACTGGCTCTCGGCGAGCGCGCGGTGATGGCGGACGGCAACGAGTACAACATATTCATCGAGAAGGAGAAGGGGACACCGGTGGAGATCGTCTATGCGACCGAAGGGTCGCCCCTCATTGTCGGACCCAATGGGTTGTTCAAGAACGCGCCCAATCCGAACGCCGCGCGGTTATTCCAGAGCTTCTGCTTTTCTCCGGAGGCGCAACAGCTCTGCATCGATGTCGCAGGCCTGCGATCGGTGCATCCGCAGACCAAAGACAAGCCAGGACGCAAACCCTTCGGCGAGATCAAGAAGATGAAGGACGATCCGGAGGGGGTCGAAAGGCTGAGCGCAGAAATCAAGGCGCGTTACAGTAAGCTATTCGGTGTATGAGGCTGATCAGCGCGAGGCGGACCGGGAGAAATAAATGCGCGAGCGTCGGTTCTCCAGGCGCGACGTGCTCAAGTCGTCGGCTGCGGTTGCTGGTGGTCTTTTCGGGTCTCCGTCTCGGGCGGCAGCGCCCGAACCGACGGCGATTACGCCTTCCCTCGTCGAGGCGGCCAGAAAAGAGGGGAGGCTGTTTTACTACACCTCGATCGATCTACCGCTGGCAGAGAAGATTGCGAAATCGTTCGAGGCCGCCTTTCCTGGGATCGCCGTCCGTGTCGAGCGCAGCGGCGCGGAACGCGTGTTCCAGCGCATCGGCCAGGAATACGCGAGCCGCATCTACGGCGTTGATGTGGTTAATTCGTCCGACGCGGCGCATTTCATCGCCTGGAAGCGGGACGGCATTCTGGCCCCCTTTGTCCCGGCTGACGTCGCCATGCATTATCCCGCGGACCACTACGACCCCGACGGAATGTTCGCAAGCTTCCGTGTGAGTCTGAGCCCGATCGCCTACAACACCGATTTGGTCAAGCGCGAGGAGGCACCGAAAAGCTTCGCCGACCTGCTCGATCCCAAATGGATGGGCAAGATCGTCAAGGCGCACCCGAGCTACAGCGGGACGATTCTCACCGCGACCTTCCAGGTCGTGCGCGAGCTCGGCTGGGGATATCTGGAGAAGCTCGCCAAGCAGAAGGTGATGCAGGTGCAGTCGGCGACCGACCCGCCCAAGAAGCTCGCGCTGGGCGAGCGTGCGGTGATGGCGGATGGCGGCGAGTACAACGTACTCCAAAGCAAGGAGAGCGGCGGGCCCATCGAGGTCGTCTATCCGGCGGAAGGCACGCCGCTCATCGTCGGTCCGAACGGAATCTTCAAGAACGCCCCTAACCCGAACGCGGCGCGGCTTTTCCAGTGCTATTGCTTCACGCCGGAATGCCAGCAACTGATTGTCGATTTCGGCGCCTTGCGGTCGATGCACCCGCTGGTCAAGGAAAAGGCCGGCCGCAAGCCGTTTCGAGACATCAAGACCATGAAAGAAGATCCCGCCGGCGTCGAAAAGACAAGCGAGGAGATCAAGATGCGTTACAGCAGATTGTTCGGGGTGTGAAGCCGCCGGCCGCCGCGCACCAGTTGGAGGACCGATGAATAGGCTTCAATTTTCCCGTCGCGAGTTACTCCGCGCAACCGTTGCGGCCGGGACGCTCGCCGCTGGCGGTCCCGCGCGACCGGTCCGCGCGCAAGCTCTCAGCACGGCCGCCGAGCCGATCACGCCGGCGCTGGTCGAGGCGGCCAAGAAGGAAAGCAAGCTCGCCTTCTACAGCGCCATGGATCTGCCGGTCGCGGAGAAATTCGCCAAGGCCTTCGAGGCGAGGTTCCCCGACATCACGGTTCGGGTAGAACGCTCCGGCGCCGAACGCGTGTTTCAGCGCATCGGGCAGGAGATGGAGAGCCGCATCCATGCGGTCGACGTGGTGAACAGCGCGGACGGCGCGCACTTCATCGTTTGGAAGCGCAATGGTTGGCTTGCGCCGTATCTGCCGGAGGAGGTCGCGCGGCACTACCCCGCGCAATATTACGACCCCGACGGGCTGTGGGTGACGACGCGGGTATGGCTCTCCTCGCTCGGGTACAACACGAATCTGGTGAAGCCGGAGGAGGCGCCGAGAAGCTTCGCCGATCTGCTCGATCCGAAATGGATGGGCAAGATGGTGAAGGCGCATCCCGCTTATAGCGGCACCATCATGACGGCCACGTTCCAGATCGTGCGTGAATTCGGCTGGCAATATCTCGAGAAGCTCGCCAAACAGAAGGTGATGCAGTTGCAGTCATCCACTGACCCACCGAAGAAGCTCGCGCTCGGCGAACGCTCCGTGATGGCTGACGGGAACGATTACAATCTCATCCAGCTCAAGGAGTCGGGTCAGCCCGTCGAGGTCATTTATCCGGCCGAAGGTACACCGCTCATCACCGGTCCGAGTGCGGTATTCAAGTCGGCGCCCAATCCCAACGCCGCGCGCCTGTTCCAGAATTGGCTGCATTCGCTCGAAGCGCAGCAACTGCTGGTCGATTTTGCGCGCCAGCATTCGGTCCACCCGCTCACCAAAGAAAAGCCGGGCGCGCGGCGGCTCGATGAGATCAAACTGTGGAAGGACGATCCCGCTGGCGTCGAACGGACGAGCGAGGAGATCAAGACCCGTTACGCGCAGATCTTCAGGGTGTGATGCTAAAGCTAATTCGTAGGGTGGGCAAAGGCGCACAAATCGACGCTTCCCGTGAGCGCGCTACGGTGCGCCTTTGCCCACGCGCTGACGTCGGCGCTGTTCAACGGTGGGCACGGCGCTGCACGGAATGCTTGGCGACGGATATCTTTGCCCGCGCCTTTGCCCACCCTACGCGCGACCCGCGTCCGCGGATGGTGGAACCATGATCATTGCCTCGCCGGCCCTGGTCGTTCCCCGCACGTACAAGATCGACGTCTCCTCGCCGATCCTGATCCTGTTCGCCGCATTGCTGTGCGTGCTGATTATCTTGCCGATGTCGTGGCTTTTCTATTACAGCCTCGTCGACCGCAACGGCGCGTTCACGCTCGATAACTTCAAGACCCTGGTCACCGATCCCGTGTTCGTCGATCCGCTGACGACGACGGTGATCCTGGCAACGAGCTCGAGCGTCATCTGCTGCGCGTTCGCCGCGCCCATGGGGTGGCTCGTCGCACGGACGGACATGCCGCTGCGCCGCACCGTACGCGCGCTGGTCACGGCGTCTTTCGTGACCCCGCCATTTCTTGGTGCCATCGCCTGGGAGCTGTTGGCCGCGCCCAACAGCGGGCTCCTCAACAAGATCTATCGGGCGGTGACCGGCGTGCCGCAGGACGAGCACCTCTTCAACATCTATTCGCTCGCGGGCCTGATCTTCGTGATCTCCTGCTATACCTTTCCCTATGTCTTCGTGCTGATCGCGAACGCGCTGGACCGCATCCCCGGCGACCTCGAGGACGCCTCCGCGATTCTCGGCGGTCGCACCTGGACGACGGCGCGGCGCATCACGATCCCGCTGGCATTGCCGGCGCTGCTTGCCGGCGCGATCATCGCGTTCTTGCAGGCGATGACGCTGTTCGGCTCGCCGGCGATACTTGCCATTCCCGCCGGTTTCCACACCATGACCACAAAAATCTGGAGCCTGTTCAATTATCCCCCCAAGCCCGAGCTTGCGGCGGCGGCTTCGGTGCCGCTGCTCGTGCTCACCGTGGCGTTGCTGCGCGCGGAGAACCTCATCCTCGGCCGCCGCGGTTATTCGGTCGTGGGCGGCAAGCAGGGCGATCCGAGACTGATCAGGCTCGGCGCGCTCAAGTGGGCGGCGCTCGCCTTCGTGTTCCTCGTGCTCATGTGCCCGGTGTTTTTGCCTTATGGCGCGCTGCTCAATGCCACGTTTTCACGCGTGGCCACCTCGTTCGTGACGTTCGACAATTTCACCCTGCACAACATCCATTTCGTGTTCTTCGAATTATCGGCGACCCAGCTCGCGGTGAAGAACACGTTCCTGCTCGGCGTGGCCTCAGCCACGATCGGCACGATCATGGCGCTAGTGATCGCTTACGTCACCACTCGGCGCGCCATCAGCGGATATAGGGTACTCGGCTTTCTCGCGACCGCACCTGTCGCCATTCCGGGCATCGTGCTCGGGGTGGGACTTTTCTTGAGCTATGCGCGCCCGCCGCTCGTGCTCTACGGCACGCTGTGGATCCTGCTGCTCGCCTTCGTAACCATCGCGCTGCCCGCCGCTTACCAGCAGCTGCAGTCGGCGCTCCGTTCGGTGCATACCGATCTGGAGGATGCCAGCCGCATCCTCGGTTCGACGCGGCTACGCACCTTGCGCGACATCACCGCACCGTTGTTGCGAACGAGTGTCATCGCCACCTGGTGCTTCATCTTCGTCGGTGTGATCCGGGAATTGTCGGCTGCCATCATGCTGTTCACCTCAGAGACCAAGGTCATCTCGGTGCTCATCTTCGACCTCAACGAGTCAGGCGATCTCGGCGCAATCTCGGTGCTCGGTCTGATCATGCTGGCTATCACCTTCGCTGTCGTCATCGCAGTCAATCGCATTCCCGGTTTCGGCGACGCTCGCCTGCGCAATGCCTGATGCGAATTGATTGACTCGCAAGTCTGGTCAACGCGCGGTCCAACCTGAAAGAGGCCGAGGCCGTCGCCGACGAGATCGAGCGGGCCGGGGGCAAGGCATTCGCCACCACCGCAGACGTCGTCGACGCTGACGCGGTCGCCACGATGGTGACATCCACGGCCTCGCGCTTCGGCCGCATTGATATTCTCGTCAACAATGCGGCGGTGCGGGCCGAGCAGCCGCTTGAAACGATGACGCTTGCAGATTGGCGGGCGGTCACCGGCGTTATCCTCGACGGCGCCTTCAACTGCGTTAAAGCGTGCCTGCCCCATCTCAAGCGCAGCGGCGCGGGCGCGGTCGTGAACATCGGCGGTCTTTCCGCCCATACCGGCGCTGCACACCGAGCGCACGTCGTGGCCGCCAAGGCCGGGCTCGTTGGATTTACTCGCGCGCTGGCGCACGAGCTCGCGCCCGACAAGATCCGGGTGAACACGGTGACCCCCGGCTTGATGGCGACGCCGCGTCCGCCAGGACAGCCGGTACCGCAGCATCACTCGCTGGTGCGCTCGCTTGTTGGCCGGCGCGGCGAGCCCTCGGATATTGCCGCTGCCGTGCGATTCCTGTGCGGCCCGGGGGCGAGCTTCATTACCGGGCAGAACATCCAGGTGAACGGCGGTACCTTTTTGGGCTAGCTCCACTTCAAGGCTCATGTCCCGAAGAGGCATATCCGGCAAGATCGCTCGGCCGGAATGACCGCAATGAGATGACAAGGGGTGAATCCACCCCGGAAAAATGCTAATCCGTTTGCCATCCCATCGCGGCAATCACACGAGAACAACGAGGACACCATGTACACCGATCTCGCGCTTTATATCGACGGCAAGTGGGTCAATGGCGGCGGTCGCAAGGGCGAGGATGTGCTCAATCCGGCGACCGAAAAGCCGCTGGCGCACCTACCCCATGCCAGCAAGGCCGACCTCGACGAAGCGCTGGAAGCGGCAAAAAAAGGCTTTGCGCTGTGGCGGGCGACCGCCGCCTATGACCGCGCCAAGATCATGCGCAAGGCGGCCGACCTCATGCGCGAGCGCCACGATGCGATCTCGAAGGTGCTCGTGCAGGAGCAGGGCAAGGTCTACGCCGAGGCGCGGGCCGAGGTCATCACCTCCGCGGACATCATCGATTGGTACGCCGAGGAAGGCCGCCGCAGCTACGGTCGCATCGTGCCCGGCCGCGTCAAGGGCACCCGGCAGCTGATCGTGACGGAGCCGGTCGGTGTCGTTGCCGCCTTCACGCCGTGGAATTTTCCCGTGCTCACGCCCGCGCGCAAAATCGGAGGGGCGCTGGCCGCAGGCTGCTCGCTCATTCTCAAGGCATCGGAGGAGACGCCGGGCGCCTGCATCGAGACGGTGCGCTGCTTTGTCGACGCGGGGCTGCCCGCGGGCGTGCTCAACTTGGTATTCGGCGTGCCCGCAGAGGTCTCCGAGCATCTGTTGGCAAGGGACGCGGTGCGAAAAATATCGTTTACCGGCTCGATTCCGGTCGGCAAGCACCTCGCCGCACTCGCCGCGAACGGCATGAAACGCACCACCATGGAGCTCGGAGGGCATTCCCCCGTGGTTGTGTTCGCGGACGCCGACGCGGAGAAAGCCGCCGACACCATTGCCGCGTTCAAGTACCGTAACGCCTGCCAGGTTTGCATCTCGCCGACGCGCTTTTACGTGCAAGAGGATGCCTACAAGAAGTTTCTGGCGCGCTTTACCGACTATGCCAAAGCCATCAAGCTCGGCGACGGGCTCGAAAAGGGCATCACGATGGGGCCAATGGCGAATGCGCGCCGCATCGATGTCATGGATAGCTTCGTCGCCGACGCGAGAAGCCGCGGGGGCAATGTCGTTACCGGCGGCAAGCGGCACGGCAACCAGGGCTTTTTCTATGAGCCTACGATCGTGACCGAGGTGCCGGACGACTCCAAGGTGATGACCCAGGAGCCGTTCGGGCCCATCGCTCCGATCGTCACGTTCAAGACTTTCGACGAGGTAGTGGAGCGCGCGAACTCTTTACCGTACGGGCTGGCGGCGTACGCCTTCACGAGCTCGAACGCGACCGCGGCCGCGATCGGCGAGGCGATCGAGTCGGGCATGGTGGGCGTCAACTCGGTTGCCGTCTCGACACCGGAGACGCCGTTCGGCGGCGTCAAGGAATCCGGTCACGGCAGCGAAGGTGGCATCGAGGGGCTTGGCGCTTATCTCAACACCAAGTTCATTTCGCAGGGATAGGGGGGCTGGCGCCTACGGGCCGTGCGCGGGCCTGACCCGGCGCGATCCATCTTCTTTGCAAGAACGATGGGCCGCCGGCTCAAGCCCGGTGATGGCCGCATTTTTCCCTAGTTCTTCCGCGCCTGGCGGCAGGCCTGCCAAATTTTCTCCGGCGTCGCCGGCATGTCGAGATGCGCGCCGCCGCCGCCGGGGATGGCGTCGGCGATCGCATTCATGAGCGCGGAGATCGCGGCGGTGGTTCCGGCTTCTCCCGCGCCTTTCACGCCGAACGGGTTGGTTCTCGCCGGCACCGCATGGATGGCATCCTTGAACAGCGGGAGGTCGTCGGCGCGCGGCATCGCGTAATCCATAAACGAGCCGGTGATGAGCTGCCCGCCAGATGTGTCGAACACCGCCTGCTCCAGCACTGCTTGCCCGATCCCCTGCGCGATGGCGCCGTGGGTCTGGCCCTCCACGATCATGCGGTTGAGCACCCTGCCGCAATCGTCGACCGCGGTATAGCCGACGAGCTCAAGCTCGCCGCTCGCCGGATCGATCTCCACCTCGGCGATATGGCAGCCGTTGGGAAAAGTAAGCGGCGTTTCCGCACTGGTCTTGGTATCGAGGTCTTCGGCGATTTCGTTGCGCTTCTTCATCTCCTTGGCACGTCCTGCCAGGTCGAACAGCGGGATGGCCCGGTCAGTTCCGACGACGCTGAAGCGTCCGTCGCGGTATTCGATATCGGACTCCGCAGCTTCCAGCACGGTCGCGGCGATCGCCTTGCCTTTCGCAAGCATCGCTTCCACGGTTTTGATCATCGCGTGACTCACAGTCATCGCGGAGCGGGAGCCGACTGAAGCATAACCCGCGACTTCCATCGCCGAGTCGCCGTGCCGATGCACAATCTGCTCGGGTTTTATTCCGAGCCGCTCCGCGAGGAGCGGCGTGAACACGCTGGCGTGGCCTTGCCCGGTCGATTGCACGTTCAGCCCGAGGACCAGCGTCTCCCCGCCGGGAAAGGTGAGGGCAGTCCCTTCGAGCGGAACGCCGCCGGCGTGCTCGAGCATGCAGGACATCCCGAGCCCGCAGTATTTGCCGCGTTTGGCCGCCGCGCGCCGGCGCTGCTTGAAGCCGTCGTAGTCGCCGAGCGCTAGCGCCTTGTCGAGCACGGCCGCGAACTCGCCGCTGTCGATGGTCGTGCCCACCGCCGTCTTATAGGGCATCGCCGACGGCTTTATGAAGTTGCGCCGGCGCAGCTTCACAGGATCAATGCCGGTTACGCGCGCTGCCTCGTCGACCACGCGCTCGAGGATATAGTTCGCCTCCGGCCGTCCGGCGCCACGGTAGGGTGCCGTCGGCGTCGTGTTGGTGAACACGCAGCGCGAGCTGATATCGATTCGCGGAATGTCGTACATGCCGGGCAGGCAACGCGTGAGGTTCACGGTCTGGATGTTGGCGCCCACGGCGCCGATATAGGCGCCCATATTGCCAAGGTGACGGACGCGTAGCGCAAGAAATTTGCCCCGCTCATCAAGCGCAAGCTCGACCTCACTGAAGGCGTCGCGTGCGTGATTGTCGCTGAGGAAGGCCTCGGCCCGATTCGACATCCAATGCACCGGCCGGCTGATCTTGCGCGCGGCGACCAGGATGGCGAGGTATTCAGGATAGGGTCCGGTCTTCAGTCCGAACGCGCCGCCAACGTCTTCGGTGACCACCCGCAGCCGTTGGGCCGGAACACCGAGAATTGGCGCTAGTCCATCGCGCAAAGTGCGCGCGCTTTGGGAACCGCAGCGCAGGAAATAGCTGTCGTTCGCGGGGTCGTAGCTCGCTGTCGCGCCGCGGGGCTCCATCGATTGCACCATGATTCTTTGGTGCACGAGGGCAACCCGGGCCACATGCTTGGCGGATGCGATGATCCGATCGATCTCTCTCGCGTTGGCATCGGGGTCCGCCGCCAATCCGGGCCAATCCACCGCGATGTTCCCGGGAGCCTCGGGCCAGACTTGCGGTGCGCCCTCGCGAACGGCTTCCCGCAGGTCGACCACGGGCGTGCGTTCCTGGTAATCCACGGCGACGAGCTCGGCGGCGTCCTGCGCGGCGGTCAGCGTCTGCGCAATCACCACCGCCACCGCTTCGCCCACGTGGCGCACGGTCTTGCCCGCAAGCGCGGGGCGGTGCGGGACGATGAGCTTCGCCCCGCCGCGTCCGGCAAGCGGCGGGTGCTGCGAGACGCTGCCGATTCCCTCCATGTCGGCGGCAGTGAGCACGGCGACGACGCCCGGCGCGGCCTTGGCCGCGGCCGTGTCGATCGAGCGGATGTCGGCAAAGGCGTGCGGGGAGCGCACAAAATACGCTTGCGCCTGCTCCGGCATAGGCGCGTCGGCCGCATAGCGTCCCAGCCCGCGCACCAACGGATCGTCCTCCAAGCGCGGCCGGTGCGGCCCGCCGCCTTCAACGGTCTTTGCTTCCATGTCGGGTTCCGAATTCGGGAAGGGTTTTGCCGGGAGCACGGTTATAGCTGAAAGCGAAACTGACGCGAGTCCGTTTCCCAGGCCGCAACTCCCGCATACTCTTACCTCGTCTCCAGCGCTGCGCGGACGCGGGCGACGCTGTCGGCAGGTGTGCGGGAGACCTGTTCCACCAGCGCGCCCACTGCTTCGCCGGAGAGCGGCTCCACATCGATCTTGAGCTTGTCGGCCTCGGCCAGGTAGGCCGGATCCTTCATCGTGGCATCGAACGCGCGGCGCAGCGCCTCCACGCGCGCGACCGGCACGTCGGGCGGCAGAAAGAACGGACGGCCATATTCGAGCCGCGCCAGCATCAGCCGCAGCGCGTCCCGCTCGGCATCGGTCTTGGCAAGGTCAATGAATAGGGGAACCTCCGACAGATCAGAGCTTTTATGCAACGTCCATTGCGCGAGGATGCGAATCTTCTTGTCCGTGATCCAATCCGTGTTGATGGCCTTGAGCGTCGACCAGTTGGCAATGGTGCCGTGCACCTCACCGCTCTCCATCGCCAGATGGATTTTTGGCGTGCTCTCGTAACCGGTCACGACCTTGAATTTGAATCCGAACAGGTTCTTGGCGAGCACCGGATAGTCAAACTGTGTCGAGCCGGGCGCCTGCGCTCCCATCACGATCTCCCTTGCCCGGGCATCCTCGAGCACCTGCGCGGGTGCGCCGTGCCACACATACATGACCTGGGTCTCGCGGTTGGTGCTGCCCACCCAATTGATCCTCACCGGATCGAAGCGCACGCTCGTGGGCTGCAGCAGCGGCGTCGTCGGCATGCCGTTGAAAGATGCGCCCATCACGGTGCCGTCGAACGGGCCGGTGTGATAGAGCGCGTTGGTCATGGCGAGGCTGCCGGCGCCCGGCTGATTTTGCACGATAATGGTGGGTTGGCCGGGAATATGCGCGGCCATGTGGCGCGCCAGTAACCGCGCATTGATGTCGTAGCCGGACCCGACGGCGATGCCGACGATGAGCCGCAGCGTCTTGCCGCGGAAGAAGGCGGCGACGTCCTCCTGCTGCGCAACCGCGGGAGCGGCGGCGGCAAGGACGATGAGGAGAGCGAGCGGCGCGCGTTTCATTCGTCCTCTCTTCCCGGAGTCATTGCTGGGCTAGACCCGGCAACCATCTTTGTTTCGAAAACAGGCGGATGCGCGGGACCGAGCGCGCGCATGGCGAGCGACCGTCATGCCGCGGCGCGTTCCTCCCCCGGCTCGAGCGGGAGCTTCACCGGCTGCTTGCGCTTGGCCGATAGATCGAGCGCCTTGGTCAGCATTAATCGGTTGTGCGCCTCCGCTGCCGTGGCCGCTTGCGTCGGCAGCCCGAGCGCGATCCGATTGAGCCAGGATTCGGTTTCGTCCCGCATCGGCCCGCGCAATTCGCCGAGTGCAATGTCGCCGGGCGGGTAGCTGCCCATGAAATCGACTAGCCGGCGCTCGTCCGGCGCATAGCCTTCGTTCTGCGGCGCCGAGACCGCGAGTACCATGTCGCGATGGGTGTCGTCGATGGTGAGAACGCCCTCGGTGCCGTTGATGCCGATCTCGAGGCTGTAAACCGCGCCCGGCCACGTCACCGGCAGCGCCCAGGAAATGTTGAGGTGATAGACGCTGCCGTCGGCGAACATGATCATGCCGGCGGTGGCATCGATGCCCTGATACGCGGGGCCAAATACCTTGTCGATCGAGCGCGCATAACATTCGACCGGGGTCTTGGCTTCCATGCACCACATCACGATGTCGAGCGCGTGGGTGCCCGAGATCACCATGGGCGAGATCGCCTTGGGATCGTCAGTGCGCTTGTAGTTGTCGATCGCGACGAGTCGATTCATGAACGCGCGCGAGGTGACCAAGGTCACGTCGCCAAGCGCGCCGCTGCGCACCTTCTCCTTGACCGCGAGCCATTTGCGGCGAAAGCGCTGGGTGTAGCCGACGACGGCGTCGAGCCCCGCCTCGCTGATCGCCTCGAGCACGCGCGCGGATTGCGCGAGATCGGTGGCGAGCGGTTTCTCGATCAGCATCGGCAGGCCGCGCTCGACCGCCGCCATGATTGGCTCGACGTGGAGATGCTCGTCGGTCGCAATGATGGCGCAGGTGACTTCGGGGCGCTTGAGCAGCTCGCGGTGATCGTGCGTGACGAAGTCGGCGCCGATCTTCTCCGCCACATACAGGCCGCGGTTATGGTTCTTCTCGGCGATTCCGATCCACTGCACAGCCGGATGGCGCGCGGCGACCTCGCCGCGGAACAGGCCGACCCGGCCAGCGCCGATGATGGCGAGGCCAACGCTCTTCGCCTGCCGTCTCATCGCTTTCCTCCCACCATTTCCGCGACCGCCGAAAGCGCGGCGTTCGACAGCGGCAACTCGATAGGCTCGTTGCGCTCGGCGGAGAGATCGGCGGCGGTGTAGGTCTCCATCACCATGCGCGCGCTTTCCGGCGTCACCATTACCGGGCGGTCCATGATGCAGGACTCGAGAAAATGGATGGTCTCTGGTCCCATCTGCCCCGCGAAGACATGGTCGACCTGCTCGCCCGGCATGGTCGACATGGGAAAGCGGGTCCCTTCCGATACGGTATTGAGCCAAGCGTCGCGATGGGTGTCGTCGAGGATGAGCGCGCCTTGCGTGCCGGCGATCTCGACCCAGGTCGAGCAGAAATTGGGATATCCCGGCGGCAGGTTCCAGCCGCCGCCGATCGTGACCATCGTGCCGTTATCCATCGTGACGATCGACCACATGACGTCATAGGAGCCGTTGATCGGCTGCATGTAACCATAGGCGCCCTGCGAATAGACGCGCACCGGCTTGGCCGGTTCGAGCAGCCAGAAGACGAAGTCGAGATCGTGGGTGGACTCCATCACCACCGGCGACAGCTTCACTCGCTTTGCGATTTTCGTGCCGAGCCCCCGGCTCAGGTGGCGACTTACCATCACGCAGACGATTTTTCCCAGCGTGCCGTCGGTGATCTTCTTCTTGGCGTAGGCGAACTTGGGATTGAATCGCTGCGAATAGCCGATCGTAAATTTGAGGCGGCCGCGCCTGGCAAGCGTGATCAGCTCGTCCGCCTCCCACAACTCCATCGCGATCGGCTTCTCCAACAGCACGTGCTTGCCGGCTTTGAGGCAATCGCGCGTGATCGGGTAATGGTTCTGCTCCGGCGTGGTGCAGATGTAGACCACGGAAACATCGGGGTTCTTCACGATGTCGCGGTAATCGAGCGTGGCGCTTGCCGGCTTGGTCAGCGCCTTGACCTCGCCCAGACGGTCGGGGCGGATTTCGCAGATGTGCAGTTTGTCGACCAGCGCCGAGCGCGAGAGTGTCTCGGCGCGAATGCCGCCGCACCAGCCGGTGCCGATCACTGCAACTTCAACTGTTTGCACCCTGATCCCCCCGTCCTGCCGTCAACTCAACACCACTAACTGATGTGACACGAGCGCACTACCCCGTCCGAGATCCGCTCTGTCAAGCGACTGCTCGAACCCCAAACACCTGCGCCGCGAACTGCGGATACACCTCGACCAGTTGCGGGGCGACGATGCTGCGCAGGATGCGCAGCGTCTCGGCGGAGGGTGAGCGCGTCACTGGCACCTGCGTGGCATGATCGAAATCGAAACCGGTGTTCTCGACGACTTCGGCGACCGTATGGCCAGGATGCACGCTCGCGAGTTCGAAGCATCGATTCCCTCGGTCGAAGGCGAATAGGCAGCGACTGGTGACGAGCGCGACGGGTCCGCCCGGACGATAAACGTTGTCCGCGCTCGTGCCCGGTGCGCTGACGAAATCGACCTTCTCAACAAGCGTGCGAGGGCTGTGCTCGAGCCGGAACAGGATCACCTTGGGCACGACGTAGTAGAGATAAGACGAGCCGAACGAGCCGGGAAAGCGCACCGCCGGGCGCGCGTAGTCACCGATGCCAACGAGGTTGATATTGCCCTCGCCGTCGATTTGTCCGCCGGAGAGGAAGAACACGTCGATGCGCCCTTGCCCGGCGCAGTCGAACAGTTCGCGCCCGCCATCGGTGAAGAAATTTTGCCGTCGGCTGCCCAACAGCGACACGTAGGGCCGGCCGCGGCCGCGCTGGCGCGCCAGCAGTGCGGCAGCAGCTGGAATGGGCGAGGACGCACCGATCGCCACGTGACGCGCATTGCTGATCAGGCCAGCAATGACGTCAGCGAGCAACTCCTCGTCGCGGAAGGTCTGCAAAGCGTCACGCGGCGCGTTGGGCATATACGTGCCGATCGAGATAAGCGGCAAATCCATCGGCGCTCGCGGCCATCCTCGCGTATTCGCCAAGATGCGCCGCATCCGCGCCGTAGTGGTCGGCAAGCGCCAGCGGCCACGCCCCATTCGGCACAAGCGCGATCGCTTCGACGTAAAGCCCGCCAAGGGCGCCAGCCGCGAGCAAGTGATCGTCGAACAGACTTCCGTCGTGAAGCTTTTCCACCGTCACCACCGTCTTCGTGGCGGCGTGGGCCATGGTGGCAAGCTCGCGATCGCGGCCGATCCAGATATTGCCCTCGCGGTCGGCAAGCGGGGCGTGGAACAGCGCGACATCGGGCCTGATCGCCGGGAGCAGCACGATCGGATCGTCATCGTCGAAGGGGTTACCGATGACCTTCCAGTCCTTGCGATGCGCGAGCACGTCGGAGCCGAGCAGCCCGCGCAGCGGCATGAACGGAACGCCCTTCTCCGCCGCCTGGAAGGCGGCGTGCAGTGCCGGGCAGGTCGCATCCTTCACCCGAATCGCGCCCGACGTGACGGCCGCGGTGAAGCGCGGCGCCGGGCCGAATTCGCCGAGGCTCACCGCGGAGGTCTCGATCGCCTCCACGCAGCCCGCGCCGATGAGCAGGTCGGCCTGTAGGCTCGACGTCGGCAGCGCGATGAGATGCAAGCCGCTGACGCCGCGGCGGATCAACGCGCGCGTCGCCGCCATGGCGACGCCCGATGCCTCGCGCGGCACCGCCAGCACACATCCGTCCGTGATGGGTGCCAGAGCTTCCTCGAGTGTGCGGGCGATCATGGTCGGAGCGTCGCACAAAAAAGGGCCAGCCTCGAAGTCAGAGACCCCGTGGGCGCAATCACGACAAGGCCTGCTTCACGCGGTCGGGCGAGAACGGCACGCGGCGCATGCGCACGCCGGTGGCGTCGAAGATGGCATTGGCGATGGCGGCGGCCACCGGACGGGTCGAGGGCTCGCCGGCGCCGCTCGGTAGCACTTCGGGATGATTGATCAGCACCACGTCGATCGTCTCCGGCGCCTCGGCGATGTCGAGGATCGGGTAGGTCATCCAATCCACGCTGGTCACGTTGTTGGCGTCGAACTTGACCTCCTCCCATAACGTGCGGCTCACGCCTTGGACGATGTTGCCCTCGATGGTGTGCTTGAGCCCGTCCGGGTTGATGATTTGCCCGCAGTCATGGGCGACCGTGAATCTGCGCGCCCAGATTTTACCGCCGGCGCGATCGACGTCGACCTCGGCGACGACGGCGACGCGGGTGCCGCCGCGCTGCGCATAGGCGATGCCGCGGCCACTGACGGTGTTGCCGGTCTGATCCTTGCGCGGCGAGGGCCGCGCCTGCCATCCGGCCTTTTCCGCCGCGGCCTTGATCACCGCAACATCGCGCCCGGCCTTGACGTGGCGCAGCCGGAACGCGATCGGGTCGAGTCCGAGCGCCGCCGCTACTTCGTCCATGAACGACTCGCTCGCGAAATGGACCTGCGGTCCAACGGGGTCGCGCAGATGCGAGGTGCGCAGCGGCGAGGCGCGCCCGAGCAGCGGCGCGATCGTCTCCCACGCAAGCCGCTTATTGGCGAACTCGTAGGATTCCTCCGGCACCCGAAATGCGTCACCTGATCTTATGGTGACGCCCATCAACTGCCCCGCAAGCGTATCCGGCGGCTTTCCCTCCCGAGAGAACACGTCGAGCCGGGAAAATCCCTTGCTCGTGAACTCGTAGGCGACGACGTTGCCGGACGCATCGATGGCGGCGCGTGCCCGATGGATCGAGGCAGGGCCTTTCGGATCCCAGCCGGTCGCCTGCGCGCGGGTATATTGGACGCGCACGGGCCGGCCCACCGCCTTCGCCAGGACGGCTGCGTCCATGGCCGCATCGCCGGCGTCGTTGCGGCCGTAGGAGCCCGGCCCCAGCACCCAGATGGCGCGGACGTTTTCCACCGGCATGCCGAGCATGGCGGCGATACCGTCGCGGGCGTAATGCGGCTTCTGCGTACCTGTCCACAAGGTCGCCTGTCCGTCCTTGATCTCCACGACGGCACAAGCGGGCCCCATGCTCGCATGCGACTGGAACGGCCATTCGTATTCGGCTTCGATGACGCGCGCGGCGGTCTTGAACGCCTCGTCGACATTGCCGGTTTCCTTGCCGCCGACCTCGCGCTTGCGCACCGCCGCGCTGCGGATGTGGTCGTATAGCGCGGCTTGGTTGGGGAACGGCGGCTTGGCGTCCGACCATTCCACCTTGAGCTTTTGCGACGCTCTGATCGCGTCCCACTCGTTGTCCGCGACGACCCCGAGGAAGCCTTTCTCCCACACGACCCGCGTGCCGGGGATGTCCTTGATCGAGCTTTCGTCGACCTTTGCCGGCATGCTGCCGGCGACCGCGGGTCTGATCATGCGGCCATGCACCATGCCCGGCCGCTTGATGTCGGTGCAAAAGTCTTGCTGCGCGTAGACCTTGGGTGCGATGTCCTCGCGCGGGATCGGCTGACCGACGATCTTGTGCTCCTTCCAATCCTTCGGCTGCGCCTTGCCCGGAGCATAGAGCCCATTATCGAGCTCCTTGTTCCAGTTGAGCTCGACGTTGAAGTAACGCCCGCCGATGAGCTCGGCATAAGAGACCTTCTTGCTCGCCTCGGCTTTGGCGTGGATGACACCGTCGGTGACGGTGAGCGCGTCGGGGGGTAAGGCGAGCTTCGCCGCCGCCATCTCGACGAGTACGCGGCGGGCCTCGGCGGCAGCCATGCGCAGCTGCCGGCCGCCCCGCTGGATGCCGGTCGAGCCCGAGGCGCCGCCCTGGTTCACGCTGTTGGCGGTGTCCCCCATGATTACGGTGACCGCCTTGAAGGGCACGTCGAGCTCTTCCGCCACCATCTGGCCGATGGCGACGAACAAGCCTTGTCCCATATCCGTCTTACCGAGGAACGCGGAGACGGTGCCGTCGCCGTTGACCGCGATGTAGGAGGAGAGCTGCTCGGGGGTGAGGGGCGGCCTCACGCCTTGTGCGAAAGCCTCGCCGATGCGAAGCACCGCATCAAGCGCGATCGGCATGCCGATCGAGACCACCAGCGCGCCGCCCGCTTTGAGCAGCGAACGCCGCGAGAGGCGGGAGAGGGGCTTGTGCATCTTGGTCATGGCGGCCTCCCTCAACCCATCATGGCGGCCGCGCGCTTGACCGCGCGCAGGATGCCCATATGCGTGCCGCAGCGGCACTTGAGGCCCGACAGCGCCTCCCTGATCTGCGCGTCGGTCGGTTTCTTGGTCCGCTCGAGGAACGCGGCCGCGGTCATGATCCAGCCATTGATGCAATAGCCGCATTGCGGCACTTGCTCCTCCACGAAAGCCTTCTGCACCGGATGCGGCTTCTCCGGTGTGCCGAGGCCAGCCAAGGTGACGACCTTGCTCTTGCCGACCGCCGAGAGCGGCGTCACGCAGGAGCGCACGGGCTGCCCGTCCACATGCACGGTGCAGGCGCCGCACTGCGCCAAGCCGCAGCCGAAATGCGGATTGTTGAGCGCAAGCTCGTTGCGCAGCGCGTAGAGCAACGGCATGTCGGGATCGGCATCGATGGTGTGGACCTTGCCATTCACGTCGAGATCTATTCGGGCCATGAGGTGCGTCTCTCCCTTGCAAGGGCCGGCCGGCGCGCGTTGGGGGCTGAGCCACGTCGCTTCGCGGCAATTGCAAATGGTTCCAGGATGAGAAGGCTAGTCCAACGTGCCGGCATTGGAAACAGCCTCGCTGCGCTTGTTTCCGGGCGGTTCCAAACGTTTTCGGATCCATTTTTTGCGGCTCCTCATTGACAAGATGAAACAGCCGTTCTCGTTCCCGCGGCGCGTTTTCTGCGCCCGGGTTTTGCTTTTTCGCTTCGCTCCCCCGATCGAGGGGTGGCGGAGCGCCGAGAGTCGTCGGGTGCTTGCGAGGCACCCGTTGGGCCTGCACTTGACGCGGCAGGCCAGGCGCTTGCGAGGCGCCTTGCGTCCCATAACGCGGGACGCCCGCCTCTCGGCGCTCTCACCGTGGCGGTTTTGGGCTCCGGTGCCGCGCTTCCCTCACCGGACTTGCGTCCGGATCGGTCACAGCGAGCTCCTCGCGTCCGGGTCGTAGTGCCCGGCTGGCGGCTTTCCGTACCTCCCGGGGCAGCGGGTGCGAGCCGCTGCCGCAGGACGCCACGCCTTGCTCCGTCCTCAGGATCGTCTCTAGAGCACGCCCCTTACCGAGCAAGGCTGGCGAATCTATACCCTCGCCGCCCGAAGTAGTCAAGCATCGTAGTTAAATTGTAGTCACATTCTCGTGAACAAAGCCAGCTGTAGTCATTTCATCAGCCATTTGGGTGATCTATCCTTTCGCGCCCGCGTGGGCCGAAACGTACCGCTAAGCATGGCTTACCGCACGTGCTCCGTGGCGTCGAAGCGCCGCCGAGCGGCCTCGATGGACGAGCGGTTTTCCCGCGCCCACAAGCCGAGACTGCTCACGGGCTCGAGCAACGAGTGGCCGAGCTTGGTCAATTCGTAATCGACGCGGGGTGGAATGGTCGGGAACACCGTGCGCGTCACAAGTCCGTCGCGTTCCAGGGCTCGCAGCGTCAAAGTCAGCATCCGCTGCGAAATGCTGCCCAGCGCCCGGCGCAGCTCGTTGAACCGTTTCGGCCCGTCGCCGAGCGTGCTGACGACCAGCACCGTCCACTTGTCGCCGACGCGCGCGAGCACTTCGCTCACCGCGCGGCAATCCTCGGCCACGTGCAGGTTACTCGGTATCAGCGCTGTGCCTTCTTGCCTTCGCCGCCTAGGCATTTATCTAGCCCTGGTATCAAACCATAACCAAGGTAGGCCCGCCATGGCAAAGGTCAAGATCGCGGTCATCGTCGGCAGCAATCGCCGGGAGTCCATCAACGCCAAGCTTGCGCACGCGCTCGCCAGGCTCGGCGCCGACAAAGCCGAGTTCGAGTTCGTTCCGATCGGCGATCTGCCGCTCTACAACCAGGACCTCGAAGCGGAACTTCCGAAGAGCGTCGTGCGCTTCAAGTCGCAGATCGCCGCAGCCGATGGGTTGCTGTTCGTCACGCCCGAGCACAATCGCTCCATTCCCGCCCTGCTCAAGAACGGGATAGACTGGGGCGCGCGTCCTTACGGCCAGAACTCGTGGAACGGAAAGCCGGCCGCGATTACCGGAGCCTCGCCGGGTGCAATCGGCGCGGCGCTTGCGCAAGCGCATCTGCGGCAGATTCTCGGAATGCTGGGCGTCCTCGTCATGGGCGGGGAAGCATACATCTCGTTCAGGCCCGGCGTCCTCGATGCGAACGGGAACATCACCGATGAGAGCACGCGGGGATTTCTCAAAGCCTTTGTTGATCAATTCGCGACCTTTGCAGGGCGCTTGTCCTTCCCGCAGGAGGTTGCCGCCTAGACGACATCGCGAACACACTGCAAGGAGTTAAGTGTCATGTCCATTCGACCGGTGAAGCGCATCGTTGAGTCCAAACCCACCCTCGAAGGCGCAGGGGTGAAGCTGCGCCGCGCCTTCGGTTTCGGCGATACGCGCGAGTTCGATCCGTTCCTGCTGCTCGACGATTTCCGCAACGATCGTCCCGATGATTATCGCGCGGGGTTTCCATGGCATCCGCACCGGGGAATCGAAACGATCACCTATGTGTTGGCGGGCAGCGTCGATCACCGGGACAGCCTCGGAAACAGTGGCGCGCTCGGCGCGGGCGACGTGCAGTGGATGACCGCCGGCAGTGGAATTCTCCATCAGGAGATGCCGCAAGGTGATGCGCAAGGGCGCATGCACGGCTTCCAGCTCTGGGCGAACCTGCCGTCGCCGCTGAAGATGACGGCGCCGCGCTACCAGGACATCAAGGCAGCCGAGATCCCGGAGATCGTCGACGACGATGGCACACGCGTCCGGGTCGTCTGCGGCGAGTTTTGGGGCCGGCGCGGTCCGGTCGAGGGAGTCGCCGCCGATCCGCGTTATCTGGACGTGTGGGTGCCGCCGCTCCGGCGCAAAATTCTCCCGGTCGAGACCGGCCGGCACGCCTTTGCCTATGTCTTCGAGGGCTCCGGAACCTTCGGTTCGGCCTCGCAGCCGTTCGGGGTCCTCACCGAAAAAGCAGTGGACGGGAACGAGCTCTTGATCCGCGAAAAGACGGGAAATCGGTCGCTCGTCGTCTTCGACAGCGGCGATGAGGTGACGGTGCAGGCCGGCGAACAAGGAATCCGCTTCCTGCTGGTCTCCGGCAAACCGATCGAGGAACCGGTTGCGTGGTACGGGCCGATCGTGATGAACACCCAAGCCGAGCTTCAACAGGCGTTCACCGAGCTGAACAACGGCACGTTCATCAAGCAGCGGTGAGATCTGGGTTATGCTCCAATCTCCGCTCGTCCCCGCGAAAGCGGGGAGCCAGAGCAAGAGGCCGTGGCCCCTGGATTCCCGCTTGCGCGGGAATGAACGGAGATTGGGCTACCGTACGGACCAGAACATCTGAGTGTGACACGCGGGCGATCGAAGCTGCACGGAGGACTGCCATGAGCTGGATGCCCTCGACTGACCCTGTGCTCGGCGACAAGCGATCCTGCGATGCGCTCGAGCTCGTCATTGTTCCGCGCGTGCGTGATCTCGGCGATGGGTTCTCGGTCCGACGCGCGCTCCCGCACGGCAAGCGCCAGATGGTCGGTCCGTTCATCTTCTTCGATCAGATGGGGCCGGTTCAGTTCTTGGCAGGGCAGGGGCTCGACGTGCGTCCGCACCCGCACATCGGGCTCGCCACCGTCACCTATCTGTTCGACGGCCGCGTGATGCATCGCGACAGCGAAGGCAATGCGCTCGAGATAACTCCCGGCGCGATGAACCTGATGACCGCGGGGCGCGGCATTGCCCACTCGGAGCGCAGCCCGCCGGGTGCGCGGAAGGGCGCCGAGGGCATGTTCGGCATTCAAAGCTGGATCGCGCTGCCGCAAGCGCACGAGGAAACCGCGCCGTCATTTCAGCATTTCGACGCCGGAAGCCTGCCGCTGATCGAAGACGGCGGCGTGCGCGCCCGCGTCATTGCCGGGTCTGCGTTCGGCAAGACGTCGCCGGTGGGGATGCTCTCGCAATGGCTTTATGCAGAGGTCGTGCTGGCGCCGGGCGCGAGCGCGCCGCTCGATCCGGACCAGGAAGAGCGGGCGATCTACGTGGCGGAAGGCGAGGTCGACATCGCGGGCGAGACATTCGAAGGGCCGCGGCTTTTGATCTTCCGTCCCGGCGACCGGATCACCGTGCGGGCCCTGCGGCGCACGCGGCTCATGTTCCTCGGCGGCGCCGCGTTGGAGGGCCCGCGCTACATTTGGTGGAACTTCGTGTCCTCGCGCAAGGAGCGCATCGAGCAGGCGAAAGAAGACTGGAAGACGGGCCGCTTCGCGCCGGTGCCGAACGAGACCGAGTTCATCCCGCTTCCGGAAAACTAGCCCGCGTCCGGTTGCGCTGACGGGAGTAACACCGGCTTAAATTGACCGTCATTCCGAGGCAATCCCGAATCCGTCTAGCTCATATCCTGTCGTTTGCGCGCAAGCGCATTGGCGGTAAGCCCCGTGGCCCGGATGCGGTGCAGCGCGCAACGAAGTGGAGCGGTGCATCGCTGATCCGAGACCGCCACGGACTGGAACGGTCCCGGGTCTGCAGCGCACCGTTACGCTTCGCTTCACGCTGCGCTGCGCCCGGGACATGAGGCTTTGTTAGCGCCTATCCGCGCAGGCGGGGATCAATGACCATCAGTTCTGGAAGTGACCCCCGGCTTTCGCGGGGCGACCACGACGCTGAGGCCGAACCGATCAACCGGATTGCGGCTCAGGTTCCTGTCTTTGCCATTTGGTCCCAGACGAGACCCGTCTCGGCGCGCTTTGCCAGCGTCTCGTAACGATCGACGATCTCGAGCATCATTCGCTTCGCTTCAGGATCCGTGATTTTGCCCACATGCGCCCGCGCTTCACTGGCGCGCGTGCGCCATTGTTTCGGATCGTTGAGGTAGCCGAAGTGAAGCCATGTCATGACGACGCCCCCCGTCTCATCGTGCAGATCACATGAAGTGGAAATCGCCTTGATGCTGCGCGAGCTGCGCGACCGTGACGTTCTTCACCGTGATGCTGTTGCTCGCGTCGGGTGCAATCACGGTATTGCCATGGCCGTCATCGTGCGCGGCCACCAACAGCGCCTGGAAATCGGCAAAGACGGAGTGATCGATGGCGATCACATCCGTGTCGACTTTGAAATTGGAAATCGTGTCGTGACCGAAGTTGGCCTGGAACACGAACGTATCGTTGCCGGAGCCCGCGATCAGCACGTCGTTTCCGCTGCCGCCCTGGAGCGAGTGATTGCCGTCCAATGCCAAAGCGATGAGCTTGTTGCTGTCGGACGCCAGCGCGGCGGGCGTATTGGCCGCGTCCTTGCCACCGATCCAGACGTTGGCCTGGGTGGCGGATGACGTCCCGGTTGATTGATCCTGGGCGACGACATCAACGGCATAGGTTCCGCTGGCCGCGCCGTCCTTTCCGGCCGAAAGCGTGCCGGAGCTGCTCAGCGTGAGCTCGGGAGACGAGCCGGTAGCGAGCCAAAATGCGGAGCCGTGACCGCTGGCGGAAATCGCGTCGAGTTGGCCGATCACGGTATTCGCGGCGAGGGGGCCGCTAGAGCTCCCAAGAGCGGTGTTGCTGTCGAAGGCGAAATCAAAGCTGTCATGGCTTGCGGCGGCCATGCCGGGATCGAGCGGCGGATCCTTGAGCAGGGTCCCCGTCCCGGAATCCTGGGACAGTGCAAACTGCGATGCCGTGTAACTGCCGTCGAGCTTGAGGCTGGTGGATTGATGCAGCGCGTTATTCGTGACCGTGACCGTCGTGATGTCAGTGCCCTGCGAGAACGACGCGGATACCTGCATCTGGCCGGTCGTGTATTGCAGGCCGGCGAAATCGATAGTGTCCGATAGCCCGCCGTTCACGCCGTGAAAATTGAACACCTCGCCGGTGAACGTCGCGCCGCTGGCAATCACAAGCGTGCCGGTCGTAAGACCGTTGTCTGCAAAGTTATTCAGGAATTTCACATTCTCCGTGTGCGTCCCCGCCCCGAGCGCGAGCGTGGCACCACTGTCGATCGCCAGCCAGCCATTCGCCGAGGTGTTGATCGTGGCGGAAGAGACGATCTCGGCCCACGTATTTGCGCCGCCGGCCCCTTCGATCGTGTTCGTGCCTGAACCGCTAATCGTGCCGAAAATCGATCCAGCTTCCAGGGTTGCGCCGCCCTGAAGCTGCAGCGTGCCATTGAGCACAGTGATGGGACCAGACACGATCAGGGTGCCGCCCTCTTTCAGAATGGCGCCGGCACTTTCGATGCTCAGGGAGTGGGCAAATTCCTGGTCATTGACCTCGACCCCCTTGGATCCCAGGTTCTGACTAAGGACGACATCGTCATTGGCCCCCGGAACCCCATGTGTGCTCCAGGTCTGGGCCTGCTTCCAGTTGCCGCCGCTGACCGCGATAACTTCGGTGGGGTCGTCGAGCACGGTGCCGGCCCCGAGCGTGAGGGCGTCGCCGTTGTAGGAAATCGCGACCCGCAGCTGATCGCCGAAATCCGCCGCGCTCGGGGTGAAGCTCGATTGCCCGATGCCACCGCCTTCCTGATACCAGGAGACGCCGTCCTTGGAGACTTGCCACGAATAGGTGGCGGCCGAGAGCACGTCCGGGCCGCCATCGGTCAGGGAGGCGACGACGACCGCTGTGTTTTCGACGCCATGACCGTTGCTCAAGCCGCTGAGCGTGCCCGCGAGGCCAGCACCCACCGCTATCGCGAATGAGGTGGCAGGCCCAGCCAGATTGTGATTGTCGACGGCGCGCACACTAATCGTGTACGTGCCGGCATTGAGGTTCGCCCCATCAGCGACCGTCACCACGCCGGTATTGGCATCAATCGCAAACAAATTGTTCGGATTGCTCGCCCACTGGTAGGTAATGGTGTCTCCCGCATC